>Ga0315309_1000212_pt1 | contig 35372 bp, 32 predicted proteins | sample TDP4_MG_FD_203080 | JGI IMG/M metagenome (GOLD analysis project Ga0315309, IMG submission 203080) | Freshwater sediment microbial communities from Lake Towuti, South Sulawesi, Indonesia - TDP4 | ecosystem: Environmental > Aquatic > Freshwater > Lake > Sediment | place: Indonesia: South Sulawesi...
TCAGGAAAGGCTCTCAAACCGGCGAAAAGGCCTCCGCACCCGCCTAAAACTGCTTGTTAACGTCCAAGCCAATCCGTTACCAGCCGATCCACTTGTGACCGGCCATTTTCACTTGTCCAAAGTCCAACTGGATAAAGAGGGTTCGCTAACTTTGCAGTTAGCCGAAATTGTCTTCAAGAGGGAGGAGGGAGAAGGAGGATGCAATGGGACTGACGGTATTGGAAATTGAAGTTGGAAACCCGGCCAACCCTGAAGTGACAGAGAAGGTGGATTTCCTGATCGACTCTGGGGCCATCTATTCCGTGGTTCCCACCCCTATTTTGGAGAAGCTCGGTATCAAGCCGCTGGCAGAGCAGCAATTCCGATTGGCCGATGGAACGAAGATTGTCCGCAAGAAGGGCGGTGCTCTTTTCAAGTATGGAGATAGGATAGGGGTGGCCGATGTCATTTTTGGCGAAGAGGGCGATCACAAACTCCTGGGGGCGTTCACCCTTGAGGCGCTTGGACTTGTCCTCGACCCATTGAAGCGGGAACTGAAGCCATTGCCAATGCTTCTCGCCACTCAGGAGTAGATGAGTAATTTATGAAGTAATTGACGTGAAAGAGAAAAGCCCTGAAAGCGAGGGGTGGGGGGCACCGAAAGTTCCTCAAAAGGTGCGCTATTTGGTGGTAAGGTTCCAGACACCGTCCCAAAACTTCCCTTTTTCTAACCAATCACTAACCAGATTCTAACCCTTTTATGATAACATGAATATGCGACATAGGACAATCCAAGATTCCCAAAAAAGGAGATACACTATGCTATATGGATTGGGCTTGGTCGGTATAGCTGTCATCTTGGTAGCTGCGCTCTTTATTATGACCTTTGCAGCATCATGAGCCAGCCGACCGGTACGGGCTGTAGAGTAGGTCCCCTTTCGGGGATGGCAGGCCGTCCTCATTCGGACAATAAGTTCGCAACAGTGCAAAAGCTGCCTTGTGAGGCTCACGTGTGTAGAGACAGAGCATAGGCTCCGTATAGGGTGATAAAGTGGGTCTAATGTGGGCCAATGCCTGCCAGCAGTGGAGAGCAGTCGAAGAACAGTAGCGATGCCTGATGGAGAGGAGAATTAATGATGACCAAGGTTCTGTACGTCGAAGACCATGAAGTCCAACGCGATATTATGGGACGAATGCTGGGGCTGTATGGATATGAAGTTGATGTGGCTTGCAACGGAGAGGAAGGGGTGAAGAAGGCGCGGGAGTGTCACCCTGATGTCGTATTGATGGACATCCGTATGCCCGGGCGGATAGATGGCCTGGTAGCCATCCGTCAACTGCGCAGTGGCCCTGACACGGCGGACATTCCCATCATCGCCATCTCGGCCTGGGGCAGTGCCAAACACAAAGAGCGGGCTCTGAGCGCTGGTGCTGACGCCCATTTCACAAAGCCTGTGCCCATTGACAAGCTGACTGCAGCTATCAGCTACCACTTGCGATAGCCATCCTAATCCCAGCCAAGCTTTGCTTTTGGCCCGGTCGTGAATCCCAGAAAAGTAAAACACGAATGCCCCAGGCGGCGAGCCTGGGGCTTTTATTCCAGACTGGCATGATTACTATTCTTGGGAACCTATTCTTGCCGTTTGCGGGCTTATCGAGTACAATACGAGTGTGCCGGGTTGCAGCTAATTGACAGGAGTTACGCAGTGAGCATCCTGAGTAGCCCCGCAGGGGCGCATCGAAGGGTGCGAACGGCTCAAAACGCTGCTTCGATACGCCCTTCGCTTCACTCAGGGCTACTCAGCATGCATTTTGAGCGTTCGACCGCGTAAGTCCTGTAATTAAGTGCGATACCCTTAGTGAGGACAAATGATGAGAGGGCGTGCTCGTTTTGAGCAGTATTGTAAAGACAACGGGCTCGACATCAGCGTGGTCGAGCTAGACAGAAGCACCCGCACGGCCCAGTTGGCGGCTCAGGCCATAGGCACAGAACTGGGCAGCATCGTCAAGTCGCTGGTGTTCCTGGCCGACGGCAGGCCGGCCCTTGTTCTGGTGGCCGGTGACAGGCGGGCTGATACCAAAAAGCTGGCTCAAGTCCTTAAGGCCAAAAAGGTCAAGATTGCCGATGCCGACACTGTGCAGGCGGAGACGGGTTTCGCCATTGGTGGCGTACCCCCGGTGGGCCATCACACTCCACTGCCCACCATCATTGACCGGAGCTTGAGCCGTTTTGAAACCGTCTATGCAGCCGCCGGCTCTCTCAATGCCGTTTTCCCTATCGCCTACGAGATGCTCCTACAGATAACTGCAGGCCAGGTGGCAGACGTGACGGAGGATTAGGGATTGGAGGTTGGAGGTTAGAGCGGGAGGCGCATTATGAGACGCATCGGCGTACTGACCAGCGGCGGCGACGGTCCAGGTCTGAACCCTTGCATCCGTGCTGTGACCAGGACAGCTCTGGGATACGGATTGGAGGTCATGGGCATTGAGCGAGGCTACGCTGGGCTGATGGACAGCGAAATGATCCAACTGGATGCCCGCGCGGTGGGCGGGATCCTCAGCAAGGGAGGTACCTTCCTGGGCACGACCCGCGCACCCGAATTTGAGACCGTCCGAGGCCAGCGAGAAGCCCTGCGCAATCTCAACAAGCACAGCATCGAGGGGCTGGTGGTCATCGGCGGCAACGGTTCCTTGAGCGGGGCCCTGGCTCTTCACAAACATGGCTTCCCGGTGGTCGGGGTGCCCGCCACCATTGATAATGACGTATCAGGGACTGACATAGCCATCGGCGTTGACACTGCCCTGAACACCATTCTGGGAGCCATAGACCGCATCAAGGACACCGCCTCGTCTCATCAACGGGCCTTCCTCATCGAAGTCATGGGCCGCAATTGTGGCTATCTGGCCTTGATGGGCGGGGTGGCCGGTGGAGCGGAGATGGTTCTCATCCCCGAGGTTGAGATCACCTTGGAAGAGGTAGCGCAAAGCCTTCTGGATGCCTACATCCGTGGAAAGGCTCACTGCATCATCGTGGTGGCTGAAGGATACAAACCAGGTTGTCAGGCTATAGTTGATTATCTGAAAAAGCGCAGAGAGGAACTTGGTTTCGAAGTGAGAGTGACCGTCCTGGGGCACATCCAGCGAGGAGGCTCACCCTCGGCCTTTGACCGGCTGCTGGCCACACGCCTCGGAGCGGCTGCCGCCGCCGAACTGTATAACGGCCACTACGGCCAGATGGTCGGCATCAAGGGCCGGGAAGTCGTCACTACCCCTTTGGAGGAGGTGGCGAGCAGCCGCATCGAACTCGACTTAGATCTCTATGAATTGGCTAAAGTAATGGAAAAATGACCCCTTGACAGGCTTTGGCATCTATGATAAACTTGATTTAGGAGAGACCCTAACAATGCCAGGCCAACCTAACGTTACCCAACAACAAGTGAAGCCAGACCTCTGGTCAAGGGGCGTGAAGGTACTTTTCATTTCGGCCTTCACCCTGACCATCGTCGTCAACCTGATCGCCCCTTGGCTGGCTTGGCGCTGGACCCGCGCACCATTCATGGGTGTGCTTTTGGAACACACCATGGTGGTCAGCAACATGTACGGCCAGGGGTGGAGCGGTCGGCTGGCTGGTCTGGCCAACCCTGATCGCATCCTAGAAATCAACGGCCAGGCGGTGCCCAACGCTGCCGAGCTGGGGCGAGTCCTCGAGGCAGCAGGGCCTGGCAATCAGGTCACCTTGACCGTAGAAGGCCAGGATGGAAAAGGCTGGAGCCAACGCCAGGTCAATGTAACACTGATGGGTGTCCCCTCGCGCGATTTCATTTCCTTCTTCTGGCTCCCATATCTTATTGGTCTTGTCTACCTGGCCCTGGGCCTGTGGGTTTACTACCTTAAAGGAAACACGCGAGGGGGACAGTCCTTCAGCTTCTTCTGTGCCTGTTCGGCTGTCTTCACCGCCTCCTTCTTCGACCTGGTCACCACCCACCGCCTGGTGCCCTTGTGGACGTTCTCCCTGCCCTTGATCGCTGCCAGCATAGCCCACCTGGGCCTGGTCTTTCCGGCCGAGACGACTTTGATCAAGCGCTACCCCCTGCTACCTCTTCTTCCCTATCTGCCAGCCCTGGCTCTGGCAGCCTGGGCCGAGTATGCGCTGTTTGACCCCCGCGATCCGCGGGCCTACTTTACTCCCTGGCGTTGGAACTTTGCCTACGCTGGACTGGGTCTCCTGATCTTCTTCGCTTTGCTGCTGTACGCACGGTTGCGCGTGCCTCCTGGGGTCGCCAGATACCAGGCCCGGATCATCCTCCTGGGCAGCATCATCGCCTTCGCCCCTCTGGTATTCTGGATCATCTCGGCCACCCTACAACTGAAGATTCCCTTTCAACCGTTTCTGTACTGCCCCCCCTTAATCGCTTTCCCCATCTGCGTGGCCTATGCTCTCTTGCGCTATCGCCTGCTCGATGTAGACCTGGTAATCAGCCGTGGTCTGGCCTACTCCATCCTGACAATAGGAGTCACGGCGGCCTATTTCCTGCTGGTCGGCCTGGCCGGCCAACTATTTGCCATCGCTTCTCCTGCCAGCAACCCGTTCATCCTGGCCATATTTGTCCTGATCCTGGTGATCTTTGTGAGCCCTCTCAGAGACAGAGTGCAATTGCTGGTTGACAGCGTCTTCTACAAGGACCGCAAGGACTACCGCTCGATCCTGCAAGATTTCAGTCGCGCCTTGACTGACATTCTGGACCTATCACACCTTCTGGATATGTCAGTGGAGCGCGTGCAAGATGTGCTGCGCGCGAAACGCACAGCCGTTGTCTTGCTTGACCAGCGCACGGATTCCTACATCTCTCACAAGGCCAGGGGGATATCCGAACAGGTCATGCAGATGATCCGCTTCAGCAAAGAGAATCAAGTTGTACACTGGTTAACCGAAAGGGGCCCTCTTTACCTGCATGGGGAGGAAGGCGACTGGTATCCTGATGGGTTCTCGGTTGAGGAAAAAGCACGTTTGGAAGCCTTAGGCGTGATACTCTGTATCCCCCTGCATGCCAAGGGGCAATTGATCGGCTGGTTGGCCCTGGGACCCAAGCTGTCCGGGAACCTCTATGGCCAAGATGATTTGGCTTTTCTGTCAGCCCTGGCTGACCAGATCAGTCTTGTCATTCAGAGCGCCCGTCTCCATGAGGAAACCCAACAGAAGGTGCGCGAGCTTTCCCTCCTTTTCCGAGCCAGCACAGCCATCTCCTCCAGCCTGGAGATAAGCGAAGTGTGGAGCACTTTGGCTCAGCGGATGGCCCAAATCGTTGATGCTACCAGCGTCCATGTCTATGAGTGTAACATGGATGAGCAAACCTCTTCTGCCATCGCTGAGTATGCCGGGCACCGGGCTTCAGATAAGGAACGGGTCTCCCATCTCGGCGAGACGTTTCCGCTAGGAGACTCCCCTATTACCAGAGGCGCTCTACGTGCTCGCCGGCCTTTGAGCATTGGCCTTAGCGACCCCACCACGGGCGAGGGCGATCGAGCGCGGCTGCTGCGACTCGGGGGGCGAACAGCGTTGATCATACCTCTGATAGTAAGGGGTAGAGTGATTGGCTTTGTTGACCTCTGCGAGAGCCGCCGCGACCGGCAGTTCACTGAAGGGGAAATCAAACTCTGCCACACCGTGGCCAACCAGGCGATCATTGCCATCGAGAACGCCGGGCTCTTCCAGGAAGAGCGCAGGAGGGCCCTCCAACTGGAAACCGTCAGGGAGGTCAGCCAAAAGATCGTCTCCATTCTCAACTTGGACGAGTTACTTGCCCAGGTGGTGGAGCTCATTCAGCAACGTTTTGGCTACTACCACGTCCGGGTGTTTCTGAACCATCCCGATAATCAATGGACGGTTTTTCGGGCGGGCACCGGTCGAGCAAGAGAGGTCATGGTCGAAGAGGGCCATCAGCTTAAAATCGGAGAAGGGGGGATCATTGGTTGGGTAGCCAGCAACGGCGAGTTTCTGCTGGCCAATGACGTGAGCAAAGAACCCCGCTTCCTGCCCCACCCGTCGTTACCTGATACCAAAGCCGAGTTGGCTATCCCGCTGCCTCTTGGAGAGCGGATACTGGGCGTCCTGGATGTCCAAAGCGAGCGGGTAAACGCCTTCGAAGAAAGCGATCTCTTCGTTCTGCAATCCCTGGCCGACCAGGTAGCCATCGCCATCGAAAACGCCCGCCTGTATACCATGACTGACCAGGCCCTGGCCAAACGGCTTGAAGAACTGGCCATCATGCAGGAGATTGACCGCCAACTTAATGCCACCCTCGATTACGAAAGGGTCATGGACCTTACTCTGGACTGCGCCCTACAGATGACAGGAGCAGATGGAGGTCTGATCGGCATGGTCGCTCAAGAGCAAGAGGGGATGCAGCTTCTGGCCACCCGTGGTTATACGCGAGAATACGGACCATACGTCGGGCAACTTTGGCCTGTTGACCGTGGGATCGTGGGACGCGTCGTGCGAACAGGGCAGCCTGCTCTGGTGTCTGATGTGACTCAGGACCCTGATTACGTCAGCGCTATCTCGGAGCCCCGCTCTCAACTCACAGTGCCCATCCGACGCGAAGACCAGGTAATGGGTGTGATCAGCGTGGAAAGCTCAAATTCAGCCGCCTTCGACGAGGATGACCTAACCTTCATGACGCGCCTGGCTGATCACGCCGCTATCGCCATTGAGAACGCTCGCCTCTATTCCGATCTCAAACGGGCCAACGAAGCGAAATCCGAGTTCGTCTCCATCGTTTCCCATGAGCTAAAGACTCCCATGACCTCCATCAAAGGCTATGCTGACCTCTTGTTCAAAGGCGCTGCAGGCGAGGTCAGCGAGATGCAGCAAAAATTCCTGCGGGTGATAAGGTCCAATGTAGACCGGATGAACGCCCTGGTCAGCGATCTCCTGGACCTCTCACGCATCGAAAGCGGGCGGTTGAAACTACACATCCAGTCTATCCCTATCAAGGCCATTGTAGACGAAGTGGTACAAACCATGCAGGAAAGGATCAAATCCAAGGATTTAGCTCTGATAGTTGAAGTGCCTGAAGACCTGCCTCCGGTGCGGGCCGACGAGGACCGTCTCATCCAGGTGCTGACCAATTTGATGAGCAACGCTTATCGGTATACGCTGCCTGGCGGAAAGATCAGCTTGAGGGCAACTGTGTGGCCCAACGGTTCACCACCTGGCGAAGCTCAACCTGTTCCCCCAGGCGAGCAACGCCTTCGGTATCTATGCTTGACTGTCAGCGACACAGGCATTGGCATATCACCTAAAGATCAGACGCGGATCTTTGAAAAGTTCTTCCGCGGCGATGACCCTGTGGTGCGCGAGACCACAGGGACCGGTTTGGGCCTCTCCATAGCTAAAAGCATCGTGGAGCTACACGACGGCCAGATGTGGTTCCAAAGTGAACCAGGCCAGGGCAGCACCTTCAGTTTTACTGTCCCTCTGGCCACTGATAACTGACCGGGATGGATGTGGCCACCCTCTTGGGGCGAAAGGCTAGCCCCATAGCCTCCCGCACCAGAGTCATCGTCTCCTCTGCCTCAGCCCGCATGCGCCGCGTGCCCTGGGTCAGGATGTCTTCAACCAGACCCGGCTGGGCTTCATACTGGGCGCGGCGCTGTCGTATGGGAGCGAGAAAGGCGTTGAGGGCGCGGGCCAGCTTGCGCTTGGCTTCCACATCGCCCGCCCTGCCTTGTCGGTAACGCTCTTTCAGGTCGTTGACCTCATCCAAGTCGGGGTTGAAGGCCTCGTGGTAAATGAAGAGCGGGTTGCCTTCCACCGTGCCGGGGATGTCAGCCCGCACCCGCCGGGGGTCGGTGTACATGCTGGAGACCTTGCGTTTGACCGTCTCTTCGTCATCCGAAAGAAAGATGGCGTTGCCCAGCGACTTGCTCATCCTGGCTCGACCGTCAATGCCCACCAAAGTCGGCACGTCGCCAATCAGCACCTCAGGCACGGGGAAGACCTTACCGTACAGACGGTTGAAGCGGCGCGCTATCTCGCGGGTGACCTCGACGTGGGTTTCGTTGTCCTTGCCCACAGGCACCAGATGGGCACGCGGCAACAGGATGTCGGCTGCCTGCAACACCGGGTAGCCCAGCAGGCCGAAGGGCACCGCGTCCAGACCGACAGCCCTGGCCATCTCCTTGATGCTGGGCACCCGTTCCAGTCTCGGCACCGTGACCAACATCTCGAAGATCAGATTCAATTCGTATGTCTCAGGGATGGTTGACTGGACGAAGACAGTGCTCCGCTGGGGGTCAATGCCGACTGAGAGATAGTCCAGCACCATCTCTCGGACATTATACCCCAACTGGGCAATATGCTCTTTCTGGGGCCTGGTGGTCAAAGTGTGAAGGTCAGCGATGATGAAGAAACACTCGTACTCCTCCTGCAGCCGAACGCGGTTGCACAAGCTGCCCACGTAATGGCCCAGGTGGAGTTTGCCCGTTGGTCTGTCTCCTGTCAGGATGCGTTTCCGCTTGGTCATGATCACAAACCTCCTCACGAAAGTACCTCGTATCAGTACGCCACCGGTCAACGTCCATACCCATCACCTCCCCCAAGAGTCTGTAATAAAAAGCGCCCGTCCCTCTTAAGGGACGGGCGCCATTCGGCCCCGCTGTGCCACCCTTCTTAGGCTGATATCACCGGAAACAAAAAAACCGCCGTGACGGCGGGGATGATCCCTGTGAGCCAGCCTCACTTATTGCAGGTACGGGATGCCAGTAACCAGCTTGCAGCAACCAATATCCGATACCCTCGGCCTTGATAACGGTGGCGACATCCGGCAAGGACTACTTGTTGGTTCATTCGACCAACTTTCGGCCCGCAACTCCCAGGTCCATTCAGCACCAGCGCTGGTATCGGGCTCTCACCGTCGCCGAAAATGGAAAGACGGAATCATGAAGAAGAACATTGTTATGGGCTTCATCCCCGTTCAGATTCCGTGCTTTCCGCATCTCGCGATCCCGACTCTCTGAATCCCGCTTTGATGCCTACTAGCCCTGTTCACAGTCTTTGGAGAGTATTCGCATTTGAGTGAAGTATATCACATCAGCACTGAGTTGTCAATAAGTTGCCAATGAATCTCAGCCGCCTATAGGTGGGGTGTTATTTTCTCCAGCAGTCTTTCCTTGGGCATGTAGCCGATCAACCGCTCCACAGCTTCACCATCTTTGAAAAGGATCATGGTCGGGATGCTCATGATACCGAAATGGGTCGCTATCTGGGGATTCTGATCAACGTCTAACTTGGCCACTTTGAGCTGACCATCGTATTCCTCGGCGATTTCCTCCAGAATTGGAGCAATCATGCGGCAAGGGCCGCACCACGCCGCCCAGAAGTCAACAATGGCCGGCACAGCCGATTGGATGACCTCCGCCTCGAAAGTATCGTCGGTGACATGTACCGGTTCAGACACGGATTTTTCCTCCTCACATTTTCAGGTTGCCGTCGCAGAAGCAACAAGCGCCACTATTGCGGCACAGGTGGCACTGTTGTGCCACAGGCAGTCCCAGTTGAACTATTCCTCTTCGTAACTGCTCAGCCTGTCATTCTGAGCGAAGCGAAGAATCTCGTTTGTGCGAAGAACGAGACCCTTCGCTTCGCTCAGGGTGACACCAAAAGCGTCCAAATCTGTCTGGGCTGAGCAGTTACGAGCCTTGTTGTTTTGTGACACTGCCGCATAACGGACCGGAGCTCACCCGCCCGCGCGGATGCGGGAAAGAGCCAAGTAGTAGCGGTCACAATAGGCAAACGTCCTTTAGCTTCAGCACCCGTATTGTACTCGATAAGCCGCAATCGTGCAAGAGGGGGGCAACATCATGACCAAAGCACGGATACCAAAGCAAGGCGGCAACCTGGCTAACCGCACTCTCAAGGCTGGCTGGCCCGCACCTATGAGCATACCGTGGCCCAGCAGGTTGCCGCTGGGCGTGGCGTCAACGGTAGGGTACGGAGCCCCTATCGTACTTCTGGGGCGACGTTGCCCCGGCTAGCACTCTAGCTGCCTACGCCTAAAATGACTGGGGCCGCTCTATTCCAGAGCGGCCCCGTAACTCCTCCTGCACATGGCAGGCGACCGACGATGACCATACCGGCCATCCACGTCCGACTTGCGGATTGTAGTGGCGCTGGGGCTTCGTCCTGAGGCTCAGCCCGAAGGGTGGGCGACCGCCCCACCGACCATAACTGGGCACAAATGCCCCATCTCTACAATGACGCCTATTCGGGCCGCATCTGCTCCGGCAACAACGAAAGCACAAAGCTGTATAACCCTTCTGCCGCTGCTATGGCTTGCTCAAGCTGCTCTCGACTTGGCTCTGTAGCATAGCCGGGATAACGATAGATTCGGGCATAGGGCGTCAACTCTATCCCTACATCTATCCAATCCACAAACTCTTGAGCACATGACATGGCCGAACGTATCAATACCTCGATGTCATGGACACGTTCAACCTCTTGGTCGCAGAAGACCAAATAGCCCTTGACGGCTTTTTCCGCTGCTTGTTGGCAGTGATAGATGGCGGTGTCTAGCAAAGGGGGTTCACTCGCGGCCAGGACCCGCGCGGAAGCCAAATCATGCTGCGCTTTGGTGAGCCAACTCCGCACGAGTTGAGCTTTGGCGTCGGTCATACAGCACCTTTCCCTGATGGGCGATTTTGTACTCTAGCGAGGCGCGCACGTCTCGGAAGAAATCGAACTCGGCACGGGTTCTGACGATGACATCTTTGGCTATATCGAGACCACCCAGGCAACGGTGTCCTAGCACCGAGCGTTCATAGTCCGATAGGTTGCTCTGCGTGATAATCACCATCAAGTCCAAGTCGCTGCTTGCTGTTGGCGCACCCCAGACCTGTGAGCCGAACAAGATGATTTGTTCTGGTTGAAACTGTTCAACCAGCCGTCGTGTTACCTCTTGCAACAAATCATCGTTTACTGCTTTCATGTGTGCCCTCAATTGAGTTCAACGCTCCCCTTTTCCGGTTCGTCGGAAATTGCCAGGTGTAGTACGTCGTCCTTCTCAAAGTATACCATACGAGGCTTGGGGATGGTTCACAAATAGGTTGACACTTTAACAATCTCATAGACTTGCCAGGGGCAGCCAATTCGGGGACAATCAGCAGGTGCTAAACCTATGCTTTGACAGGAGGTCCCTATGGCCGAGTATCGTGTCCCCGACTTTACCCTGGAGCAGCGCATCGACGCAGCGCTGGAGATGATCGTCCCTTTGCCCGAGCGCGAATGGGGGCGGGTTACGGAACTGGCTGAGCAGCACGGTGTTTCGCGCACGATATTATACGAGATACGAGATCGTGCACGGCAAGCCCTGGTTAAGGTGCTAAGCCCCCGTGACGTGGGCCGACCCGTGCAGACCACAACCCTGATGGTAGACAAGAGCCTGATAGACCGGACCATTGCCGTCTGGCCCATGCTGACCGGCACAGTGCGTGGCATCCAACAAGGGCTGGAACTGATTCTGAACGTCGGGCGCTCGGTGGGCTATATCAGCCAAACGCTCACAGCGGCTGGCGAACAGGCTACGGCCTACAACGTTGGGGTCACGATACCGCTCCCCATCCTGGGCGAGGCCGACGAGATTTTCCAGGGACGGCAGCCGTGTCTCACGGTGGTCGACGGGCGTTCGTTCCTGGTGGTGAATCTGACGCCGGCCGAGTCCCGCGACGGCACGACCTGGGGTGTCACTTTCCTGGACTTGAAGGCGCGCGGCATTCAATTCCAGGACTTGGCCAGCGACGGCGGCACAGGACTCCTGGCCGGCGTGCGCGAGGCCAAGTTGGCCATTCCGTTGCGTCCTGACCTGTTCCACATCTTGCAGGACGCCCATCGCCTCACGCAGCGGTTGGAACGGGCAGCCTACCGCGCTATCGAGACTGCGGAACGCGCCCGTCAGGCTGAGCGGGAGGCCCAGGGCCTCGAGCGCCAGCGCGGCCCGCGCCTCAAGATCAAGGTGCCCTTGCCACAGGCGGAAATCGAGGAAGCCCAGGCCATCGTCACTTTTGATCTCTGGGTCTGGCTGTTGGGTGAAATCCGCCAGGCTTTGGAGCCCATCACGCCAGACGGTCGCATCGTCGCAGTGACTGAAACCAAAGCCACCCTGGAAACAGCCGTGGAACTGCTCAAGGAACTCAACCATCCAGAGATCACGACCTTCGCCAACGATCTCCAGCAGAAGATACCGGCGCTGATGGCACCCTTGGAGTGGCTGGAGCAACAACTGGTCTCGGTACGCCAGGGCCTGGATGCGGCCACAGAAACCTTCCTCATCTGGGCCTGGCAGCATCGCCAAGACCTGGAGCTGAACACCGACACCGATTTCCCAGAAACCCTACAGCCGGTCGTGCACGCCTTTTGGGATGCCCTGAGCTTGTTCCATCGTTCCTCCAGCCTGGCAGAGTCCCTGCACAGTTGGCTGCGCCCGCATTTGCAGATTCACCGAGGCATGCCCAGGTGGTTGCTCCCTTTGCTGCAACTCTTCTGGAACCACCACCCGTTCGAACGGGGCAAGCGTGCGGGCCATAGCCCCCTGGAACTGGCTGGCGTGGCCGATGCCCCTTCTCTGACACAAGTGTTGGATCGGCTATTCCGCCCCAGCCTATCTGCTCAACCAGTTTAATTCTGAAGGTACCAAAAGTGTCAACCTATTTCAGGTCGTAATTGAACCATCCCCTCACCTCCCTCCCACATTAGCTACTGTCTGCGATGAGGGCAACGATGGCGAATATGTTCAATACTTACGATACCATTATACTATACAACCAGCCAAATGTCAATAGCTTTTTGGACCTTACCAAAGACTTTTTAATTTTCGCACTTGCTGAAGAGCATCGCACCTGGACTTTACAACTGAACTGTTCCCAATTCTGCCCGCCCCACCTCGGCCAGGGTAGCCGGCTCGTACAGGATCATCAGCATGAGAGTACCCATTACCGAATCATGTTTTGCTCGGCTCCGGCTGAATCATCGGACGAACTACATCCCATACTGCTTCGGGGTGCTTTGCTACAACTCGAAGCAATATCAGCGCAGGGCCTTCGGGAGTGCGCCGCCCCTGTTCCCAACTCTGTAAGGTTTTTACACTGATACCAAGCAGAGCGGCAAACTGGCCTTGTGAAAGGTTGTAACTTTCGCGGATGCTTTTGATGTCCAATTTGTCCATAACAAATGTACGGGTTGGTGCAACATCTCCGCGCAAAATTGCCCCTCCCTCTCGTACACTTGCCACCAGTTCCGCAAACAATTCATCCTTCATCGGCACTCTTCCTCGACTATCTTCTTCAGTATCTTCAATTGGTCAGGTGTCAAATCGTCCTGCTCGCTTTTTGCGTACATCAGCAGCATAAGCAACCGGTCTTGCGCTACAGCCCAATAGTGGTGCTACCTGAACAAATCTGAATGTGAGCCTGTTCTGATGAGCACTACCTCGCTCTCAGCCAACTCATAGATCAGCAGCCAGTCGGGCTCGATATGGCACTCTCGTGTCCCCTTGTACTGCCCAACCAAGACGTGATCACGATACTTCCGGGATAGTTTCTCATCTTTCACCAGGCTCTCAAGCACCTTCTTCAGTTTTCCCAAGTCCTTGCCCTGCCGCTGCATTTGCTTGACGTCCTGCTTGAACTGCGACGTCCGCCTGATCGTCCTCATCAGATCCCCAGGTCCTCGAACAGATCGTCAAGCGTGTTGAAACTCTTAAGCCCCTGGCGTGCTCTTGCCTGCTCCAGCGCTTCCACAGTCACGTCGTTGGGCACCCGCACGGCAAAAGGTAGCCCTCGCTCAAGCTCTACCTGCTTGTAGAATAACGTGATAGCCTGCGTGGCAGTCAGACCCAGTTCCTTGAACACCTCTTCCGCGTTGCGCTTAAGCTCAGGGTCAATCCTGGCTGAAATGACTACTGTCTTGGGCATAATGGAACACCTCCCACTATAATTTGTATTGCTGTTGTGCGTACATTATACCACCAGACCGCTATCAAGCACAACTGACGGCCATGCTCAGTGTCACACCGATTTCCCTGGAGGCTTTCTTGGCCGATCAAACTGGCAAGTATTCAGTCATTGCGAGGAGCGCAGCGACGAAGCAATCCCCACCTGGCAGAAGGAGATTGCTTCGCTTCGCTCGCAATGACAGGTCGTAATATTTGCCAGTTCCAGGCGGTTGAGGGAAATCCGTGTGTCAGCAAGCCAAGGCGCAGGCTAGCCAACTGTCAATGGCTTTTGGACCTTACCGGGCCTTCTAATTTTCGCACTTGCTGAAGTGCGTCACGCCTGGACTTTACAACTGGACTGTCCCCAGTTCTGCCCGTCCCACTTCGGCCAGGGTATCCGGCTCATACAGGATAATCAGCAGGCGGTACTGGCCAGGTGGCGTGCCAGGCGGGACAGTCAAGTCGTAGACATCAGCGAGGGTTTCGCCCACTTTCCAGCGGCTGGTCGGGTAGGTGTTGTGAACGGGCACATCGTCTATCTGCGCCATCTGGTTCTCTTCTCCGTCCAAAAGGCGGGCCGAGACTTTATAGTCGACACCCACCGGGGCAAGAACCTGCCAGTGCAGGGTGAGGCGCACGGTGGTTTGCCGGTGGGGGGACAGGACGGCTGCGTCATAGCCAAGCAGGCGCAGCGAACCGGTCAGGTCAACGGCCAGGGGATGCTGGGGGGTGGGGATAGCGGTGACTGGTCCGGCCCTCACTCTGATCAGAGGGCCCAAGGCCGACAAACTGTAGCGTTCGGGCAGGCCGTGAATGGGACGGGTCACGTAGACAGCCTGGTCGGCATCCAAAGCACCCTCGATGGCAGCCAAGCGTTCTTCATCATGGTCAGCGACAATGGTGACGACCTCGGGACGCAGGCCCTCCGTCCGCTGAAAGTATCTCAGCAGGGTCATCTCACCCAGGATGCCGATGACGACGGCATGGTCTTCCAGAGGTTGGCTCAGCATGTCAACCCCGTAGTCGTGAACCGCCCAGCGCTGACTCAGGTCGAGCTCAGGATAATTGTCTCTGAGGAGGGCTAGTGGCTGAAGGAAAAACAGAGCGGCAAGTAACAAACGGCAAGCGGCAAGCACCTTCGCGTCGGGCAGGCGTTCAGCCACCCTTGCGAAGGTTGCGAATAAAACCTTCGCAAGGGTTCCCCCTACCGCATCGGCTCTGGGAAGGACTCTCTCTGCCAGACGGGTGGCCAGATTCAACATCAAGTCCGTTCCAATTCCCATCCAGATGGCGTACAGCAAGAAGACCGGGATGGCAAAGACCTCGATATCTGCCACGCGATAGGTCAGGACGAAGGCAGCATTGAGAGCGAAGGCCACCCCCAGCAGGACTGAGGGCCTGGGTTTCCTCGTCGAGGCAAGGAAGCCCACCAGGCCCAGGGCAACCCCCACCAACCCAAATTGGCTGACCAGCAGTTGCCAGTAAAAGCTCAAGGGACGGCTTTGAGCCAGGGGGTTTCCGGTGATAAAAACGTTATACCCGCCGGCTGTGACGTGGTGAAGGAAGCCGCCCCAGGTATTTTGGTAAGTGCCGTCCAGGGAAGAGATGTGCAGGCCCCGCAGAGGGATATAGGCATAGAGCAGAAGGGGAGCCAGGAAAAGGAGAAGGAGCCTTGAGACGAACCTGAGGTTGGTGAAAATCCGCCGTTCCGTCAACCAGGCGAAGAGAGCCATGGCCGGAGCCAGGAGCAGCATCAGACGGTGATGGGTCAGGCTCAAACCATAAACGAAAGCAGCCAACAGCAAGTAATTGGGTATGGCAGGTATGGAAACCTGCCCTACGCCTGGCCTCTGCCTGTGGGCCTCCCATTTGAGAAGCAAATAGACCACCAGAGCGGTAAAGAAAGCATTCAGGGAATACACCTCTGCAATGACCGCCTGAGACCAGAAGACAGAGGAGACAGCAATGGCTAAGGAGGCAAAAAAAGCTGAGAGAGAATTGTCGGTGAGCATACGGACGATGAGGTAGGTGAAAACCACGGTCAAGGCCGCGAAGAAAGCTGACATCAAGTTCACCCGATAGGCAGCGTCACCGATGGGGATCAAAGTAAAGAACTTGCCCAAAAGAGTGTAGAGAGGATAGCCGGTGGGGTGAGCTATGCCCAGCGTGGGGCAGACTAACTGAAATTCCAGGCTATCGTCAAAGATAGTGGCCACTGAGGGCGCCAGGGTACGCCAATAGAGAGCGAGAGTGCCAACGAAAACGACGGCCTCCAGAAGAAAATTTCTGCGTCTAGATAGTTCTTGTCTGGAAACCCCGTAGGGCGGCTTTCCATAGCCGCCGCACTGTAGGCAGGTATGGAAACCTGCCCTACTTTCCAGACAGAAACTAGATAGGAGTTCTTTCATCGGAATTGGGATATGGGATTTGAGATTTGGGATTTGAGATTTGGGATTTGTATCTGCACCCAATGATACCACAGGTAGTAGTGAACTCAATAGACAAACATTGCCCTTCGCTCTCACTGCCCGTATTGTACTCGATAAGGCGCAATCGCGCAAGGGAAGGGGACAGCATGACGAAAGCACCAGTAACACAGCAAAGCGGTAACTTGGCAACGGCAGACATCCTGGCCGACTTTAGGCGGTTTCTACGGTTGCACACGGCGGACGGCGACACGAGCCTGGCGACGATCCGAAGCTACTACGGCAACGCGGCGGAATTCGTGGCTTGGTGCGGGGAGCACGGCATCAATCGGCGACCGTTACAGAGGATGACATGGCTACTTACCGCCGTGAGTTGGTGGCCCAATACGAGGTGGGCACGGTGGCCGTCAAGCTGGCGGCGATCCGGCGACTGTACGAGGCGGCAGTGTGGCGCGGGCTCAGGCAAGACAATCCAGCTGCCGGACTGAAAGCACCAAAGGACAAAACGGAACGATCTGAGCGCATCAAGTTTCTACCAATCACCCGTTTTGTCCCCGATCGCCGGCACTGCCGCCCCGCTAGCCCACCGAGCAAGAACCGCACCCCAAAGCCCCCGGACGCACCCCAGGGGCTTCTCTCATTATTATGGAGTTATTATAGCAACGCCATAGCCTTGCACCCTCCCCACACACGTGACATAATATACTAAACGCTTGGTGAAATTTCCAATTTGCCTTGGTGAGTAAAGAGTACTCCGATGAACTGTCGAGTCTAATGACGGAGAAATTTGAACTTTTAGCGTGCGCTTAGTATACTCTCGAAGGGGTAGCCTGAATAGTAACGAATAGCAAAACTATCCCGAACTGACGTTTAAGCGGAATTTGCTCTATGCCTGACTCAACCCACCTGGAAACAACCCAGACGCCATTCATCTGCATGCGTGGGATTAAAGCCTTCCCTGGCGTCGTGGCCAATGACCAGATTGACCTCGACATTTACAACTCCGAGGTGCGCGCGCTGCTTGGGGAAAACGGGGCCGGTAAGAGCACGTTGATGAAAATCCTCTACGGCTTTTACCGGGCCGATTCTGGCCAGATCCTGCTGAACGGAGAGCCGATCACCATCCGATCGCCCCATGACGCCCGAAAGGTGCACATCGGGATGGTGTTCCAGGATTTCACGCTTGTCCCGGCCTTCAGCGTGGCTGAGAACATCGCCCTGTTCCTGCCCGACCGCCGATCTGTGCTGAACCTGAAGGAGGTCAATTCCCGGATCAATGAACTTTCGGAACGATACAACCTACAGGTCGACCCAGAGGCCATGGTGTCTCAACTGTCCATCGGCGAGCAGCAAAAGGTCGAAATCCTGAAACTGCTGCTTTCGAATGAACGCCTGCTGATTTTGGATGAACCAACCCGCGTGCTCGCCCCGCACGAAGTCAAAGCCTTGTTCCGCGTCCTGGACAGTTTGCGCAAAGATGGCTACACCATTATCTTGATCACCCATAAACTGAAAGAGGTGCTGGAATGCGCCGACCGCATCACAGTGTTGCGGAACGGTCGCGTCGCCGGCACTCTATCGCGATCCGAAGCCAGCGAAGATAAATTGGTGTCTATGATGTTCGCGAAACAACTGTCCGGCCTACGGATCGCCCAAAAAACCGTTCGGGATGAAGCGGTATGCCCTTTGTTGGAACTGCGTGAGGTCGAGACGCGCGGCGAAGGCGCGGAAACCAGCCTGAAAGGGATCAATCTGAAGGTCTACCCCGGGGAGATCGTCGGCGTGGCAGGGGTTTCCGGCAACGGACAAAAAGAACTGGGAGATGTCGTGCTGGGAATGACCAAGTGCATTAGTGGCACCAAACTCTTATATGGTAAGGATTTCACCAACCTTTCCATACAAAAAACACGTAAGAGCGGGGTCGCGTTCATCCCGGAAAACCCCCTGACCATGGCGTCCGTTCCATTCATGACAGTATTAGAAAACGCTCATGTATAGCATCTTGTAACCACAGCAAAGGATAGTAATGAGATGTTGCTGTACTGGTGGTCATCCGGCCTTGGCAGGCATGGTCAAACTCAGTTTCGCGATAGGCGAAACCAGGGGTGGGTAGCTCAATGTATGGCGTGGTCAGCGGTTTATCCAGCCACAGGACACACCTCCGCAAACCGGGCGCTCTCGACCCGCTCCAGCAGGTCGGCGGCGCTAGCAGCATCCACCTGCAAAGCGACCTGGAGCACATCCAGAGTGCGATTCCATTGGTTCTCGTGGCGGCGGTTGAAGAGGAATTCGGATTGCGCAATGTAGAGGGGCAAGTAGACTTTGGAAAGGCCGCGATAGGTGCGGACCATCTGGCGCAGCCAGGACCAGGTGCACTCCATCGTATTGCAGTGGATCTCGCATTGGCCGTCACCATCCAGGTCGAGGGCATACTCGCCAGCGCCGTGATTGACGACCCGATGTTGATAGCCATCACGGGAGAGAAAGTGATAGATGCCATAGCTGTCGGTATAGACCCGCGCGCCGCGCTGTACCATTTGATGGACGATGGGCTGGATGGTCTCCGTTTGCACGTTGCGCAGCATAAACAGACGAACCTGGCCACCGCGACACAGCAGTCCAAAGACAGGCAGACGGTCACTGTCCCAGGTGCCACGACCTCGCCGTTTGAGTCCCCGCTGGCGTGGCTGGCGCTCCAATGGCAAACCGCCTGCACCCCCTTTCAGCCCGGCCGTAATGTAGACTTCGTCACACTCACCGACATCTTCTGGACCCAATACGATCGGTTCGAGCGAGCGCGTTTGGTAAATAGCAACCCGCAACAGGCGGAACAAGCGGTCTGTGGTGTGACGGTGGACGCGCGCCTCATCGGCCGTTTCCACACTGGCTTCGCCTCTGGCGAACGACTCGACAATCAGCCACAAGGTGCGCACGTCGATCCGCATGCCATCCAGGATGGTGCCACTCAGAGGTGTAAAGGTGCCCCCTTCGCCTGGATCGCCTGCCTCGGCGCAGACTTGGCAACACCAACGTCCCAATCCCCCGCGATAGTCCGCATCGATCAAATCCAGATATTGCGGATCTCGCTCCCCACAATGCGGACACTCTGGCCCATGCGGCCAGCGCACGCGGATCAGCATCGCCCACAACCCCCTCTCGTCTATGCGGTCGATCCACCCGCGTACTTGCCGCAGGTCTGCCAACGGATCCGCTTCGCCAGCGCTCTGGATCATCGAAGACGGCTTTTCCATCTTCCTCGCCGCAGGGAAGGATGTGGAGCTACGCTGCTGCTTGCACTGCCCAATGGGTATCGGATTGGGACCGGCGTTCAGAATCTGCCGCAGGATGCGCGTGCGACGCCGACGGCGTACGGCACGGCTCGCCCGAGGCTGCTGACGTTGCCGCTTGGCCCATCGCCGGAGCCAGCGCTGACGGTTCTTCCGTGGATTGTAGTGCTGGCGCACATGTCTCGGCGGCACCAGTCGCTCATCCCATACCGGCGTGTGGCACGCTGCCGGTTGCGCAAACGTGACAATCAACAGCAACACAAGTATAATATGCCACAGACTTGATGTGTGTTTCATAGACCACCTCCTGTCAGAGATGAGTCTATTCATACACCAAGTCGCCAATTTTGTAAAGTACAGCTTGTGCCAGAACCTACATCATGCTATACATGAGCGAATCACAAAACGTTCAACACCACTGTTGCTAGGTTAAGTCGTAGGTCTTTGTGCAGAATGCTAGGTCAATATTCAGCAGGACTCCAACAAGAAGGAGTCATGAACTGGACGAAAAGCAAAAAGGGTTTCTGGACATGCTTCATGGTTATTGCCTTCGCCATCATGGTATCGTTCTCTGCGTCATCCTGTGATGGGGCACCCACCCCAACACCTACCAGCACTCCTACAGCGACCGCTACCCTCACACCGTGTTACCTTGCGCCAACCCTGATAAGCCCGGCGTCTGACGCAACTATCATAGGAGAGACAAGGATAAAGTTCTCTTGGCATTGGGATGGTGCTTTACAAGAAGGAGAGAAATTTGATTTGCGAATATGCCGATCTGAGAAGCCAGGCTGCTCCATTGCCATGTGGGATGAGGAAAAGAGGTGTAGCTACCTTTTGGATATTCCACCAGATGGATTTGGTCACTACCTGTGGCAGGTGGCCGTTGTTCGAATTGATGTCAGTGGTAGCAAATCGACCCTATGTGAAAGCCAGATACGGCCATTTGTTTGGAGTGATGTGACACCGACATCCACTCCTACCGACACACCGATAGCCACTCCCAACGACACACCCACCAACACCCCAATATGTACTCCTACACCCATACTCAACCCAACATGTACTCCTACACCCATCCCACCCACCTATACGCCCACCGCGACCCCAACACCAACGGCAACTCCGACTCTCCTTCCTGCGCCGGAATTGCTCGAACCAGGAGACTCTGCCAGGTTTGTGGGACATCGGTCAGTCCTATTGACGTGGGAATGGATCAGGCCACTTGGCGAAGATGAATATTTCTCCGTCAGAATACGACCAGAAGGAGATCCTAAGCCGCCAGCCTGCTGCCATCCCCACACACAGGAAACACAACATAGCGGGAATCCTATGGCTGCACCACCGGTAAGCACTATTGGAGTGTTGCTGTAGCCCGTGAGGACCCCGAGAGCCCTACGGGCTGGGGAGACATTAGCGAGGCAAGCGAAGAGCGATGGTTTGATTTCTTTGAGTGGGTCGATGATGATAATGGACAAAGACCATCCGAACCCAAGCCCTGACTACTAACCTCGAATGTAATCGCGCTCTTTGTTATGACAAGAACTCACCCTCTTATTTGTCTACAAAGTCTGTCAGATTTCATCCAGGCACCGGAGATTACGCCTATGACAGGGATATAAGATAGTGTGAATTCTAGCTTGCAGATATCACAGATAGGCAGGCGGTGACATGATGCCGCAACCGCAAAAGTGGAAACTCAGTTGGGGCAAGCTGAAAAGATAAGTTTTACTCAGTGACAGCAGAATACCACCCGTAGAAGCCCAACCGCGTTGGGCGTTGACAGATCGGCAAGGGTCATAACGGCCAATGCGATTGGCCTCCTACCCCAATCTTGAGGCAACTGCGTAAGTACTCAAAAGAATATCATCGTTGCATCCCAAACCAAAGTATAATAGCCAACCTTCACCAGCACTATCGGAAAAGGTTGGCTATTTCTTCTGACAGCACGCTACAACACGAACATAACGTACGCATTCTCATGTTGTGCTGAAAATGGAATGAGCTGTAGACTCCCAGTGCCTCGCGCCGCTACTCCTCGCTGACCTGCAGGCGATTGCTGTCGGCGAAGGCCAGTCGGAAAAGGAAAGGCGAGGAGCTTCCCTGCTACGCGAGTGAGCCCAGTGCGGCGGCCATGGCCTTGATATGGGCTGGCGTGCTACCGCAGCAGCCACCGATGATCTTGGCGCCCAGTTCTGCGTAGCAGAGGGCGTATTCGGCCATGACCTGGGGCGTGATGTCATAGACCGCCTGGCCATCCACCAGGCGAGGCAGGCCAGCGTTGGGTTTGGCCATCAATGTGGCCTCCGGAACAGCCTTCCTCATCTGGCGCACGACCTCTTCCATGTCGTCCAGGGTCTGCCCGCAATTCCCCCCAATGGCGACCAGTCCCAGCGGCCACAGTTCCTTGACAGCCCGGCGGGGGCTGACGCCCATCATGGTGTGCCGCTGGGTGTCAAAGCTCAGGGTGCAGAGGATGGGCAAATCGGTGGCCTGTTTAGCCCCCACGATGGCTGCTTTGGCCTCGTTCAGATCGCTCATGGTCTCCACCAGGATCGCATCCGCCCCACCCTCTGCCAGGGCTTCCGCTTGTTCGGCGAAGGCCTCCAAAGCCACCACGTAGGACAGGGTTCCCAGCGGTTTCATCAATTCACCGGTGGGGCCCATGGACCCGGCCACGAAGGCCTCCTGGCCAGCCGCTTCTTTAGCCAGGGCGGCCGCAGCGCGGTTGACCTCGTGCACTTTATCCTGCAATCCCTTCTTCCCCAACCGAAAGCGATTTCCCCCAAAACTGTTGGTCAGGATAATCTGCGCTCCGGCCTCCAGGTAGGCCCGGTGCAGGTCCAGGATCTTCTCTGGATGGGTCAGGTTCCAGGATTCAGGGGCTGTGCCCTCGGTGAGGCCGGCTGCCTGCAACATGGTGCCCGTGGCCCCATCGGCGACCAAAACCCCTTTACCCAAAAGACGCTGGCGTAACGTTTCCGACATGTCTTTTCCTCCTAATCATAATCAACTTCCACCCCTTGCTCAAAGAAGCTATACGAAAAGTCTCATTTTTGTCAAACGGGAGCAGGAGCCGTCACCGAGCTGAAAGCCAAAACCAGCTCTCTCTGTCTGCCGTGCCGATCCAGTCCATTGAGTACAACGCGGTCAACGAGCCTTTCATCGCCATGGGTGAGGCAGAAATCGAACAGAGTATCCAGGGTTTCAAAGACCTCTGCTACCTCATGCAAGATGCCTTCCTCATCCCACTTCCAAAAGACGACAGTCCCCCCTGTCACTCTCGCTGACATTTGCCCCTCTCCCCAATCTAGCGCCGGCCGAGCGTCGCCCTAAGTAGCAGAGCGTATCGAAGGGTAGAAGCGGAGCGACGTATCAAGGCCGTTCGGCTGAGCCCTCGGCCTGAGCTCGGGCCGAAGGCTCACAACGAAGCCAAACGAGTTGCGTGAGCAAGCCGTTCGCTTGATTTCGATACGCTGGTTTCGATACGCTTCGCTGCTCAACCCAAGTCGCTACTCAATCGGCGCTCACTCCTCAATATCGAGATACACTCCTGGGATAGCTTATTTCTTCCAACTCCCCCCAAGGTCGAGGTCGGCATTCATGTCCAACGTTTCTCTATCACCTGGACCACGAAATCTGCTCGCTGGCCAGTCCCCTTTCCGCATCATAGTTGCTCCATGCAGTCGGAGTGTAGGTGCCCTCAATCCTATGAACCAACTGCACATCGCTGCCATCGGCGGCCATGGTGTAAAGCCCCCACTGTCCACCTCGGTCGGAGATGAAGGCAATCCTATCGCCATCCGGCGACCAACAGGGCAACCCCTCATTCGAGGGATCGGTCGTCAGCGGCTTGAGGCCACTGCTGTCGCTCCCCATCACGTAGAGGTCCCAATTGCCACTCCGGTGGGACATGAAGGCGATCTGGTCCCCCCTGGGCGACCAGTCGGGTGAGGTGTCGCTGGAGTCGTCGGTCAGTCGCCGGGCATGGGAGCCGTCGGTGTTAATCACGTAGAGCCCACGGTTGTCCATTCTGGCATCGTGCCCCCGATAGACGATCTTGTTGCCATCGGGAGACCAGGCCGGGTCCTCGCCATAGACCACCTGGCCGTCCTCGTGCTTCAGGACTTTGTTCTCGCGGCCCAGAGCGTCGGCCACATAGAGGCGCCAGGTACGGTCAGCTTCCTTCTGAGAAGCATAGACGATGTATTGGCCGTCGGGCGACCAATCGGGCCAGGAGTCTTCGTGGTTGTAACTGACCACCTGCTGGTCCCGGCCGTCCAGGTTACGATGGGCGATGCCCCGGTGACCCTCCCAACTGCGGAAGGCGATGCGCTGACCGTCAGGGGAAAGGGCTGGCTCACCGACGCTGTCCTCGGTCAAGATGTACCCCCCTGTGCCATCGGCATGGATGATCTGGATCTCGTAGACCTGGCGGCCCAGGTTCCAAAATGAGAAGGCGATCTTGCCAGCCGGGGCCGCCGCCGAAGGTAGGGCCGAGGGCTGGGGAGTTGCTGCAGCGGTCGGTGCTGAAGGGGACGGTGCGGCCTCCGGGCCAGGGATGGCCAGCTTCCAGCCGGGGAGGATAAGCCTGGGGTTTTCGATGAAAGCATAGCCGGGGTCCTCAGTGTGTCTGGCGTTGGTGGCAGCCACAATCTCACCGTACCGGTTCCCATCGCCCAGGAACTTCTCAGCGATGATCCACAGGTTGTCGTCCAGTTGCACGGTATAGTCCGTACCCTTCTGGAGAGCCGGGCTGGCACTGGCCATCGAAATTGCCAGCAGCAACAGAAATAGACCTGTCATCAAGGCAGCAATTAACTTTCTCATCATTTTCACCTCAATTTCCAACTCAAAGGCATTCTCTCTAAGTGCACTCAATTATACCCCTAAACCGGATTCGGGGCAAATGCACATTGTGTGTAACGGTCACGCAGGCCTCGGATTGAATTTTCCAACAAAGGTGGTATAATGTGCCCAAAGGCATTTTTGTTTCGCGATCAGATGACTACACAGAGGAGGAAGCCATGCTACTGTGCATTGACATCGGCAACACCAACATCGTCCTCGGATTTTATCGAGGTGAAGAATTGGTGGCTCAATGGCGCATTACAACTGACTATCCGCGAATGCCCGATGAGTACGCCGTGACTCTTCAGGGGCTTTTTCATAGCAAGGGGCTCGCTTCAGCGGATGTGAGCGGTGTGGCCTTATCCAGCGTGGTCCCCCCGCTCACCGGGACCTTCGAAAAGCTCTGCCAGGATTACTTTCATCAGACACCCCTCGTGGTTGATGCGGGTGTAAAGACCGGTCTGTGCATCCGCTACGACAACCCCCGCGAGGTGGGGGCCGACCGGGTGGTCAACACTGTTGCTGCTCTCCGTCTCTATGGTGCACCGGCCTGCATTGTGGACTTTGGCACGGCCACCACATTTGATGCTCTCTCAGCAGAGGGTGACTACATAGGTGGGGCCATCGCCCCGGGCATCCTCATCGCTGCTGAAGCCCTCTTCGCGCGCACGGCAAAACTGCCGCGCATTGACCTGGTGCGGCCGCCCAGGGTCATCGGCACCAATACAGTGCAGAGCATGCAGTCGGGTATCCTTTTCGGCTATGTGGGATTGGTGGAGAGCATGGTAAAACGCTTCCGAAAAGAGCTGGGGGAGAACATGAAGGTCATCGCCACTGGCGGCCTGGCCCCCGTCATCGCCCAGGAGACGGATATGATAGAGATCGTTGACCCCTGGCTGACGCTCAAGGGGTTGCGGCTGATCTGGGAGATGAATCAAGGGAGATAGCCCAATGAGGGAAGTAGCCTCATGACGACCTTACGCATCGGTGTGCTGGCCGACACCCACATCCCCTATCTCCTGCCACGGCTTCCGGAGCAAGTGTTCGCTATCTTCGATCAGGTGGACCTCATCCTGCACGCCGGTGATCTCGACGAAGGAGAAGTCTTGACCGAGTTGAACCACATCGCCCCCACTCTGGCCGTGAGAGGCAACCTCCATCTCCGATACGGGACTCTCAGCTCCCCCCATCTGCCAAAGACTATCCACTTGAACTTGTATGGCCACAGACTGGTGCTCATCCATGGTCGCCCACGGCTGGTGCTCAGCTTTCTGGACAAGGTTCGGTCTTATCTCTTCCGCAGGACCAACGAGGACCTCAACCGGGACCTCATTGCCGGCTACCAGCGGGCGTTTCCCACAGCCGACGTCGTCGTTTTCGGCCACTCCCATCGGGCGTGTGCCCAACGGGTGGGGCGCACCCTGTTCTTCAACCCCGGGGCGGTGTGCCGCACTCGCCGCGAGCCCAATTCATCGGTGGGCTTGCTGACCATCGGGCCGACGGGCATCGAGGCTGACATCTTCCCCCTGACGAAACCATAGTTGAAGGATAAGAAACCAGGGGTTTTTGGAAACCCCTGGTTTCTGAGGGGAGGTTACAATGACTCAAGTATTGAAAGACAAACACATTGTCTTAGGCATCACCGGCGGCATTGCCGCCTACAAAGCCGCCGACTTGGCCAGCCGTCTGGTGAAAGCCGGAGCTACGGTGGACGTGGTCATGACCGAGGCAGCCATCCAGTTTGTGACCCCCTTGACCTTTCAGGCCCTCACCCACCGCCCGGTGGTCACCGAGATGTTCGCCCTGCTGCGGGAAACAGAGATCGGCCACGTCTCGCTGGCCCAGCGGGCGGACCTGCTGATCATTGCCCCGGCTACAGCCAACACCGTGGCCAAGCTGGCGGCTGGCCTGGCCGACAACATGCTGACGGCCACCGCTCTGGACACCCGGGCGCCCATCCTGCTGGCCCCGGCCATGGAGACGGGCATGTGGGAGAACCCCCTGACCCAGGACAACATAGCCCGCTTGCAAAGGACGCGAGACGTGACGGTGGTGGGCCCCGGAGTGGGACGGCTGGCCTCCGGGGGAATGGGAGCCGGAAGGATGGCCGAGCCGGCAGAAATCGTAGACTGGGCGCGGATCATTTTGGGACGCCATGGCCCTCTCGCCGGGCGGCGAGTGGTGGTCACCACTGGCGGCACCCAGGAACCCATTGACCCGGTGCGTTTCGTCGGCAACCACTCTTCGGGCAAGATGGGCTACGCCCTGGCCCTGGCCGCCCGGGACCACGGGGCGAAGGTGACCCTCGTCTCGGCACCAACGGCGCTGCCAGCACCTGTTGGCGTGCCGCTGGTGGCCGTGCAGACGGCGCAGGAGATGTGCCAGGCGGTGCTCGCGGCTCTGCCGGAGAGCGACGCTCTGATCATGGCCGCCGCGGTAGCCGACTACCGGCCAGCAGTGGCCGTTCCCCACAAGATCAAAAAAGGCGAAGCAGGTTTAGAGTTGCCATTGGTCCGCACTACCGACATCCTGGCCGAGGTTGCTATCCAACGCGCCGAGTTAGGCCGGCCACGGGTGGTGGTGGGCTTTGCCGCCGAAACCCAGGACCTGGTGGTCAACGCCCAGGCCAAATTGAAGGCCAAGCGCCTGGACCTGATGGTAGCCAACGACGCCCGCCAGGCCATGGGAGCCGATGTGAACCAGGTGACCCTCCTCGATGCTTCAGGGGACGTCAAGGAACTGCCGCTGCTGCCCAAGGATGAGGTAGCGGAGCTAGTGATGGATCGGGTCGTCCAACTATTGCAAGGAGGTAGCGATGAACAAGCGGATGAAGAAGCGATGGAATAACGCCATAACCGATGTGCCTGGCATCAAAGTCGGCCACGCCACCAACAAGGAGGCCCTGACCGGCTGCACGGTCATCCTTTGTAAGGACGGCGCTGTAGGCGGGGTGGACCAGCGAGGCGGTGCGCCCGGTACCCGCGAGACAGATTCTATGCAGCCGATGCATCTGGTGCAGACAGCCCACGCCATTGCCCTGGCCGGGGGGAGCGCCTTCGGCCTGGAGGCGGCTACTGGCGTGGTGCGCTATCTGGAGGAACGGGGGATCGGCTTCGATACCCTGGTGGCCAAGGTGCCCATCGTGCCAGCGGCCATCCTCTTCGATCTGGGCATCGGTGACCCATCCGTGCGCCCTGATGCGGCTATGGGCTACGCTGCCTGCCAGGCAGCCGACGATGGTGTTGTAGCCGAGGGCAACGTAGGGGCCGGCACTGGAGCCACGGTGGGCAAGATCATGGGCATCCAGCAAGCCACGAAAGCTGGACTGGGCACAGCCAGCGTTGACCTGGGTGGGGGGCTCGTAGTGGGGGCCATCGCGGCCGTCAACGCCTTCGGCGACGTCATAGACCCGCAGACAGGGCAGATCATAGCCGGCGCGCGGTCGTTGGATGGCACAGGCTTTGCCGATACCCTGGCCGTGATGAGGAGCCTGGTAAGCAAGACCATTTTGGAGTTTGCAGGGACAAGGGACACCATCATCGGGGTGGTGGCTACCAACGCCCGACTCAACAAAGAGGAGACTAACAAAGTAGCCCAGATGGCCCACGACGGCCTGGCCCGGGCTGTGCGCCCGGCCCACACCATGTTCGACGGCGACACCCTCTTTGCTCTGGCCACAGGCAGCATAGAGGCTGACGTCAACACCGTGGGGGCCTACGCCGCCGAGGTGGTGGCCGAGGCCATCGTGCGAGCCATCAAGACTGCTGAGGGGGTAGCTGGGCTGCCAGCCTGGCGGGACCTGGAGTAGGAGGGAGAGTCATGCCTCTAAATGTGCCGACCCGCCACAACGAGAAACTGAAGCAGGTAGTGAAGCGCATCAACCAGGACGTGGAGCTACAACAACTCTGGCGCTGCGCTAACATCAATGCCGTGGACCGCTCCAGCATCACCGACCATGGTGAAGTGCACATCCGCATCATGGCCAACGCCGCTCTCAAGATGCTGCGCCTCCTGGCCGAGGCCGGGGTGCAGATGAGCGTCGAGACCAACTATCAGCTCACCAGGGAGGACGCCGAGGTAATCGTCGTGCTGGCCGCCTGTCTCCACGACCTGGGCATCGCCATCCACCGCGACAACCACGAACAGTACAGTCTGACCATCGCCTACCCCAAACTGCGGGAACTCTTGGCCAATGTCTATGAGGAGCCGGAGAGGACCATCATCACAGCCGAGACGTTGCACGCCATCATCGCTCACCATTGGGATCAGCGCTGCCTGACCATCGAGGCTGGCATCGTCAAAGTGGCCGATGCCTTGGACATAACTGAGGGCCGCTCTCGCATCCCCTTCGAGGCCGGCGATACTGGCATCCACGCTGTCTCAGCGGCGGCCATTGACAGCGTCTCCCTGCTAAAGGGCGAAGAGGTACCCATTCGCATTGAGATAGCCATGAGCAATTCGGCCGGCATCTTCCAGGTGGATGAACTGCTGAAGCGCAAGCTGCGCAATTCCAGCATCGCCCCGTATGTAGAGGTGGTGGCCAGGATCGAAGGGGAAACAGAGAAGAGATTGATCGAGTTCTACACCATGTAGGTGATACCTTCCCATAGCCTGGCCAAGGGTGCATTTGGCTTGACGTTGGCGGTCTATTGTGCTAAACTTAAACTATATTAAGGTTGCTTGCCATCGCCCGATGAGGCAGGCAAATGACACCATGCGGCCAACTTGATTAAAGGGAAGTGTTATCCTCCCTGGGCCAGCCCCCAGGATATCAGTAAGTTATCAGGTGGGCAGCGGGCTGGCGTCCCCACACCAAACATATTATACGAGGAGGTCAATCATGGAACTCATCACCGAGCAATTCAAGCACTGTGATCTGGTCAAAGCAGCAGGCCGCATTGATAGTCAAACCGCACCGCAACTGGCAGAGGCTCTTAACACGATCATTGAAGCAGGGCGATTTAGGATCGTGTTCGACATGAGCGACGTGGATTTTATCTCCAGCGCCGGTTTGCGGGTATTGGTTGACGTGCAGAAGACGTGCAAGCGATGGAACCGAGGCCAGTTGGTCCTGGCCGCCGTGCCCGAACGGATCTACGAGACTCTGGACCTGGTGGGCTTTGTGCCACTCTTTAACATTTTTGACGACGTTCTCCACGCCATCGGCAGTTTCTAGCCCCTGCTACGCCTGCGAGGTTTGTCTCACAAGTTGGTCGGTGCAGGCCGCCCACGCGCGCGTGGGCGGCCTGCAGAGTGGTCTTGTGCCGTTGCATCGAGGCCGCTTCGTTTGCCTGGATAGGTTGCTGAGGCGGCCTCTTGGTATTACCAGGTACCCATCGTGTGAGGTGTACTGATTCTGCCTATGGATACCCCAAAAACTGTTACCCTTCCTGCCCGATTTGACAGTCTGGCTGCCATCGGCGAGTTCGTGACCCGTGCCGCCGAAGCCGCCGGTCTCGATGCGCGTGCTGTCTATGCGGTACAATTGGCGGTGGAGGAGGCCTGCGCCAACATCGTCGAACATGCCTATGGGGGTGAGGAACGCGGCGACATCGAATGTACCTGTATGGTCAACAACAATGGAGTGACGGTGATACTCCGTGATTACGGCCGCCCCTTCGACCCCACGTGCGTGCCGGAACCGGATCTTTGCGCCAGCCTTGAGGACCGCAAAGTACGTGGACTGGGGCTCTACCTTATCCGTCAGTTGATGGACAAGGTTCGTTTTGAGTTTACACCTGATTCAGGTAACGTATTGACGATGGTGAAGCGCAAGAAATCGCCGTAGAAAAGTCTAGGCGGGGTCGTGTTAGTGACCGGGAGAAGAGTAAAGCATGGAAGAGCGGCTGCTAGCCATTGCCAAGAGGTTCTGGCCCGAGCTGGAAACGATGAGCGGGCCAGAACGTACAAACGGTGTGCGTAATGTCGTCGGCTTTTTGTATTCAGCGCCAATGGCGTTGGTGGGTCTTGTGTGGCTGATAACCATCACTGACCTGACTCTGTTTCGCACAGAATGGCCGACGCTGTCCCTTCTTTTCGTCCTGCTATTCCTTTTCGAGCGGCTTAACTTCTTTTTTTTCGTTGAGGTCATACCGGGGAGCTATAGCGATTGGCAAGCGTCTCTTGGGACGGTCATCATCTGGTCAGCGGCCTTGATGTTCGGTCCCAGCGCCTTGTGGCTATTCGCCTTCCATGGATTGATTTATTATGCACGCCGTTGGCAGAGATCTACCTCGATCGGTTCGCGCTGGAGTTGCATCCGGAACTTTACGGTCAATCTTGCAGAGGAGACCTTCGCCAGCCTCATCGCGCTCACCCTCTACGAGCACTGGGGCGGCGTTTTCCCCCTGTCTGGACTGACGCTTGAGCAAGTCCTGCCAGCCTTTTATGCGACGTTCGTTTGGCGGCTACTGTCAGTGCTTATCTTGATACCTTTGTTGGGCTATCTCGTCAGTTCCCAGCCATTGATAGGAGGTTCACTGGGGGCATACGTCAAATTCTGGGCAGTCGGACTGGGTTGGGGTTTTTGGGTGAGCCCTTTTGCCATTCTAGCGGCAAGCCTGTATGTCCAGAATGGCCTAGGAGGCTATCTCTTTTTTGTCGGCGGCTTGCTGTTGGCAAGCTTGTTGGCTCATCAACTAAGCCAGGCTGCCGAGCGCAGCCAGCAACGATCCCGCGAATTGGAGAAACTGGAACAGTTGGGGCGCGCGATACTCACCTGCTGCCCCGACGCTTCCACTTTGCCCGACGTGTTGGAGGAACACGTCTCCAATATGTTCCCGTATAGCCAGATAGAAATTCGTATCTTTCCCGATCAAACCCTTTTACACCATCCCCCCGATGATTGGCCACCGGTCGGTGCTTCGGTCTGGGAATGGCTGCGCACGACGTCTGAGGCACACTACTTCTTACCAGGAGCAGCACTGCCCTGGGACAAACAACCGGCCAGCAACGCTGTGGTGGTGGCCCCCATTAGTGACGTCGAAACTACAGAACCAATAGGTGGGATCTATCTATCTCGACGCCGGGACCTTGATACCCTGGCCGTGACGAATTTGTTACCAGCCGTATTGCCAGCCGTCCAGTCGCTGGCGGCACAGATTGCCTCGGCGCTGAATGGTGCTCAAGTCTACGAACAAACCTTGGCTCACCAAAGAGTCGAGCAGGAGTTGGCCCTGGCTGGGCAAATACAGGCCAGCTTTTTGCCTGACGATCTGCCGCACGTCCCTGGCTGGCAACTGGCGGCCACGTTGGAACCGGCCAGAGAGACGTCCGGCGATTTCTACGATGTGATCCCCTTACCGAACGGCCGATTCGCCATTGTGGTCGCTGACGTGGCTGACAAAGGGATGGGAGCCGCACTATATATGGCCTTAAGCCGTACGCTCATCCGCACCTATGCTGTCGAATACCATACGCGACCGGATTACGTGTTGAGAGTCGCTAATCGCCGTATCCTGGCGGACGCACAGGCAGGCCTTTTCGTCACTGTCTTTTACGGCGTCCTCAATCCAACCACCGGAACGCTGACGTATTGCAATGCAGGGCATAACCCGCCGTATCTTCTGAGCGCTCGAAACGAAGACACAGCTCAAGCACTGAGAAGAACGGGCATGCCGCTGGGGATAGCCGGAGGTGTGACCTGGGAGCAGGACGTTGTTCAGCTTGCCCCTGGTGACATGTTAGTGCTTTATACGGACGGCGTCACGGAGGCGCAGGATGGACGAGAGACATTCTTTGGCAAGGAGCGGCTGTTAGAGGTCGTGCGAACCAATTTGGGACGACCGGCTCAGGACGTACAAGATGCTCTACTAGCGGAGGTTCACGAATTTGTGGGCGATGCGTCCCAGTTTGATGACATCGCCTTGATGGTTGTCGTTCGGGGCTCGACAGAGGAGCAAACTGACCTTTGACCAGGATGCAGAAGCGATCTGGTTCATTACGCGGACGCCGCCTACCCATGAGTTGCAAAGTCAAGGGGTAGAACCTTAAAACCTTCAAACTGACCGCGTTTGACCAGGTTGCGAGCACAAAAAGTCCACCTGCCCTGCCGCCAGCACGCTGTTTGTGGCGGGGGTGAGAGAAAAGGACTGTATGATTGTATTCGTCGGCGTCTGGGCTTTAGCTTATCGGCTGTAGTTCCGGTCGTAGCGCCAGTACTTCTTCCACCGACGCGATGCCGCGGTCCTGCCCACCACGGCGAATGTGGGTCAAATCGTCACCGATGTGCAAGCACATCAGGCTTCGCGAGCCTGTCCTGAGCTTGTCGAAGGACTTAGCCGAGCGGTGGCAGCGGATGAACTGGCGGGTGGTCAAGCCGTCGCGCAACTGGTCATCGAGTTTCCAGGACCACATCATGAACTTGAAAGCGACCTTTTCGGGGGCGGCGTGGCGGTCGGCGGCCCTTTGACTACGCACAGGACAGGCGCCCAAATCCTGCCGCCCGATAACGGGTCATTGTTGCGCTGGCACTGGCAACGGCGGTTAAAGCAAAAAGCCACCCTGATCACAGGGCGGCTTCTTTTGGCTCACCGGAAAAATTAGTGTCTCGCTGCCTCTTTTGCACATCACTTCACTCTGTCAATCGCTCCTAATCCGGCACCACCACTTCGCCATCGTTGCCTACATCACAGCCGATAGCCAATGTGGAAATAGCCCTGCCCATGGCCTGGCAGGGATCATATTTGACATTGTTTGGCCACCGGCCAATTTACGCTTCGGCCTGGTACTCCTCTTCGGTGATGAACTGGCCGCCCGTGATCTCCCTGGCGATCACCTTGCGGTTAGCGTCAAAGGTCAGCTCGACCTCGATGGGCTGAAAGCAACGCTTGCTGCCCACCAGGGTCTTGCGCACGAAATAGGCCCCACCCTGCCCGCCCTCGTCGTATAGGGAACTCAGGTCATGGTGCAGGTGGATGCGTGTCCCGATCGCCTCACCACATCTGTCACACCGCACGTAAAGCCCCAAGGTCTCCATCTCAGTGGGGGTGGCCGAGAGAAACGAAGCCACTTTCTTAAAGAAGCCCATTCTTTTCACCTCGCTTCAAGCATGTCATTGCGAGGGCGTTAGCCCGAAGCAATCCCGTACCGCTCGGAGATTGCTTCGCTGCCCCTTCGCTACACTCAGGGCTTTGGCTCGCAATGACATCTTCTCAGTCTTCACCCGTCATGCGGGCGATTTCCTCTTCAACGATGCTCTCATCCAGCTTCTTGAACAGAGGCGCTGGCTGGCGCAAGGCCTGACCGGGGGGCAACTGGCTGGGAGCCCACTCGCCCGTCAATTCGCTGTCATCGTATCGCAACGCCAGGTGGGAGCGGGTCTCCTCTTGCAGCGTGTCAACATAGATGCGCCCGATGATGCTCCCCTCGTAGCCCAGGTACTCGTGCAATCGTTGGCAGGAGAAGGGCAGGAAAGGGGTGAACAGGGTCTTCAGCGAATCAACGACCCGTAACGTCACATACAGCGTGGTGGCCGCTGCCTCTTTGTCCTCTTTGATCTGCAGCCAGGGAGCCTTCCCGTCGAGATAGCGGTTGGCCTCGTGGGCCAGAGCCATGACCTCCGTCAGGGCAGCCTTGAATTTGCAACTGTCAATGAGCTGCCCCACCGGCTCAAAGGCGGCCTCGACCCTGGCCAGGATGGCCTTGTCAGCTTCGCCCAACTCGCCCGGCTCAGGCACCTGCCGGTCGAACCGCTTGTAGGTGAAAGTCAGGACGCGGTTGGCCAGATTGCCCCAGGTGGCCACCAGTTCCTCGTTGTTGCGGCGCAGGAACTCTTCCCAGGTAAAGTTGACGTCGCGCCCTTCGGGAGCGTTGATGGTCAGCATGTAACGCAGTGGATCGGGGTCGTAGCGCGACAGGAAATCGGGCACCTCGATGACCAGGCCACGGCTGGTGGAGAACTTTTTGCCCTCCACGTTGAGATACTCGTTGGCTGGCACATCGTAGGGCAGATTGAGGTCCCCATAGGCATAGAGCATCCCCGGCCAGATGATGGCGTGGAAGGGGATGTTGTCTTTGCCGATAAAGTAGTAGCTGCGCACTGCGGGGTCCTGCCACCACTCGCGCCACCTTTCGGGGTCGCCAGTGATTTTGGCCCACTCTTTGGTTGCTGATAGATAGCCGATCACCGCGTCGTACCAGACGTAGATACGTTTGTCTTCAAAGCCCTCCACGGGGATGGTGACGCCCCAATCAATGTCGCGGGTGATAGGCCGCCCGCGCAGTTCGCCGCTCTCCAACTCTGCCCGGGTAAAATTGAGCACGTTGGGCCGCCAGTGTTCTTTATTCTGCTGGATCCATTCCAACAGCGGCTCGTTGAGCTTGGCCAGGTCGAGGAAGAAATGCTCGGTCTCGCGGGCCTCGATGTCGCTGTAGCCGCAGTGCTTACAGCGCGGACGGATCAACTCGATGGCATCGTAAGTGTGGCCACAGTGATCGCACTGATCGCCCCGGGCGTCCTCATAGCCGCAATAGGGGCAGGTGCCTTCCACATAGCGGTCGGGGAGCCAGCGCTGGCATCGGGTGCAATACAGTTGCTGCATTGTGTCGCGATAGACGTAGCCTTTTTCCAGGTGGGTCAGGAACATGTCCTGGGTCACTGCCCAGTGATTTTCGGTATCTGTTTCGGTAAACAGGTCAAAGCTGAGGCCCAGCTCCATAAAAGTCTGGACGAACCGGCTGTGATAGCGATCCACCACCTGGCGTGGGGTGAGTCCTTCCTGCTCGGCGCGCACGGTGATAGGCGTGCCGTGGGTATCGGAGCCGGAGACCATCAGCGTTTCACGGCCTCGCAACCGTTGGTAGCGGACAAAGATATCGGGGGGCAGATAGGCCCCGGCCACGTG
>Ga0315309_1000214_pt1 | contig 35297 bp, 30 predicted proteins | sample TDP4_MG_FD_203080 | JGI IMG/M metagenome (GOLD analysis project Ga0315309, IMG submission 203080) | Freshwater sediment microbial communities from Lake Towuti, South Sulawesi, Indonesia - TDP4 | ecosystem: Environmental > Aquatic > Freshwater > Lake > Sediment | place: Indonesia: South Sulawesi...
TGGATACAATTGTCATTGATCCATCGACGATGATGAGGACTAATAGCTGTTTGTGATCTTTTTTGAAGCGAGAACCATACGATGTGGACGAACACAGTGACCGCAAGGGAAATTGAGCTGGTGGAGGCCTCAAATGATAAGTACTATGCGTGGCAATTAGTTTCACTGATGACCCTTTTGAGGTGTGGCTGGAGTTGAAAATCTGGGTGGATGGAAGTTCTAAGGGTAACCCTGGTCCTGCAAGAGCTAATGTAGTATTTGAAAATGGAGAAGAGCTTTCGGAAGACTTGGGCACAACCACAAACAATAGGGCAGAGTACCAAGCCCTAATTCTTGGCTTGAAGACTGCAAACAGGAAGGGGATTAGCGAACTGACAGTCTTCACAGACAGCATGCTAATAGATGGACATCTTAACAAGGATTGGAAGGTCTACGAGAACCGAGACTTAGTCAAGGAAGCTAGAACGTGGCTAAAGAAATTCAAGCGTTGCGAAATTACTTGGATCCCTAGAGAAGAGAATAGAGCGCATTCTGCAAATTGAAGGTGCACAAGGACTTAGTTGTGGGATTGCTCTCGAATCGAGTTTTGAATCATAGGAACTGAGTTGCACTTCTGATAGTGTCTTCCTCATGGAGGTCTCCTTTGTTATTCAAGCAGTATGAGCGCATAGTTTATCCAGCTCTGATATACGTCTGTTTTTACTTCGAGGTTCCAGCCGACGTTCTTCACGGTTGAGAACACGTTTATTGCAAGGGCCTCTGGTGAAGGTCTCGCTTCCGTTGGATGCTTGCATTTCCCTTGTTCCGCTACACATTCCTTGCAGCGAACGCATATTCCGGGTTCAAGAGCGAACGCTTTGTAGTAGCCTTTCATTACAAGTTGCTTCTCTATGTTTAACGTGGCTTCGTTGACTCTTCTTTGTCGTCTGTTGAATTCTTTCACGAAACCTTCTGCGCCAATTTTCTTAGAAATTGGTGGTTGGTCGAACTTGACAATCAGAATCCTACTATATTCTGAGAGTGTTCTCTTCACTTCATCAATAGTTGGTGTAAAAGGTGGACATGTCAACCTCTTCCCAAAAGATGGGCATCCATACTGACACTTCAGACGTACCCATTCACTCACTACTACATTTGTTGGTTCGATTAGTCTCGCGTCAGCAGCGCCCATGTCTGCAGCCATCTTGATCAGCGCATTATCGCCAAGAGCGGTATCTTGACCCTCGGCGCATCGCTTTTTCTCAGAACACATCTTGCGATCAACCCCCTGTGGGTTCAAGAAGGAAGGATTGTTGGAAGATACAGTTGAATATCAAGCCCTTCTTTTGTGAAGCACGAAGCGTTTCACTTCCTCGATCGGGATCAAGTACTTCTTATCTCCTCCTATTGTTGATAGAGAAACAGCTTTCAGCTCACCATTCTTGCAGCATTCCTCTATTCTGCTGCGGCAGAGCTTGAGTAACTTCGTTGCTTCTATGACAGTCAGCAATTTGTGACTTGATCCTTTTGCCTTGTACTCATTTTCTGCTAGAAAGGCTCTAAGTCTTTCGATCTCCTCTGCTGGAATAAGAGACAAGCTCCTGATTTCTCTAACACGTCTATAGCTACGGATACACAGGTGTCTAACAATGCCGCGTCGACACCACAATAACATACTAGCCCTAGCAACACCAAGCTTGTAAGCTGCTTCGGGCACCGTATGAAACCTTGACCTTAGAGTCAGGATTTTGCTCTTCATTTTCTCCAGTTTCCTAGCCCAATCTGCAACTTTAACTGACCATTTCTCTATTCCCTTTTGAAGTAAAGCTTTTTCGCCTGATGCCAGTATGGTAACATTGATTCTTCCGTTTCCCATCATGCTCACGCGGGTGCCCCTCGTAGCGAGTTTCTTGACATAATCGACAAGAAAATCTGCGAGAAACTTGAACTTCACCTGAGCAAAGCTCCAACACTTATCGATGCCAAGGATACTTCTCTTATCATACGCTATTCTGAGATAACCGTCTCCATCCAAGAGACCAGCAATGAAGGGGATCCCCAAGTTACCTTCCAATCGCTCATATCGAGCCCATCCATGGGCTTCATTAGGTTTTGGTGTAAGGAACCTATCTTTTTCTGGGAAGAATGAAACGAGATTTGAAGCAGAAGCCCGCACCGCCAGGTAGTTACGTCCTTTCGGTCGAGACATTTTAGGGTTCAGCCCCAGGCGCTTTAACAAGACAATTGTCCTCTCAGCTAACCTTGTTTCGGAATTGCCAAAATAGAACTGAACTCGATAAGAAGATTTTTCATGGCACAGAGAACCGTCAGTAAAATATAAGCCGAGTAAGTAGGCTCTTTCTTCTGGGAGAAGAGTGTCGATAGCTATTTTTATTCTGGGTCCCATCTACCGTTCTCCTGATCGCGTCCTGCTTCGCCACAGCTATTTGATTGAAGTGCGATATAATCCCACCATCTTGAAAAAAACAGGATATAAATGGGTAGAACGGAGAGGCACACATCGAAATCCGAGAGTATTTTTCGAGTCAAGATCAAAACAGTGACAGACAGCCAATGAGCCGGGAAATCGCTCATTAGAACTTTGCGGCAGGAGTCAACCATTCATCTGACATAGAAGATTTCACAAGGCTGACGATATGAACGAGGGGGAGCAGCCATACTGGCACTTGAGTCTAACCCACTCTTGCACAACTACCACGTTGGGGCTGACCGTTTTTGATTCCGAGGCGCCAAAGTCCGAGGTTAGCTTGGATAAATCAGTACTCTTTTGAGCACAGTCAAGAGTTCTATTGCCAGTAGCTCCTTGATTTGATGAAGGCACTTGATCACCACCTCTATTCATGTGGTGAGAGACTGATGCCCAATAAATGGATTCCGTCACGAAATTTCCAAATAACATGTTGCAAAAGAAAGGGGAACATTCAGTTAGAGCCCTTCCACAACACTCTCGTGCAATGATATTCCTTTAGGAGCTATATTGCGGCGGCGAAGGCTATCGACCTTGATTTTTGCGTCCTCGTCGCCGCTTCCAGCTGCAAGTTCGTAGCAGTATAGAGCGTTACTAAGCTTGTCCTCATCCATGTGGATGTCTCCAAGCAACTCCCAAAGGTAGGGACTGTTATATCTTAGTATTCCTTTGTGGAGGATCTTGATCGCGTCCTTGATCCTCTCGGCAGCCTTGTAGGCAAGTGCGAGATCTTCCCATCTCTCAGTGTTCTGTGGATCAACTTGAAGCATTCTAAGCCTGTATTTTGCGGCGTTTTCGTAGCGGAATATTCTACCGTATATAAGAGAGAGTCTTTCCAGCACTCTCAGAGAGTTGGGTCTGAGACTGAGGGCTTTTTCCAAGGCAGCAATGGCGTTGTCTGTCTGACCCAGCTTCTCGCAGAAATAGGAGTAGCTGTACAGAAGATTAGGGTCGTTTGGATTCAATTGAACTGCTCTCGTATAGTACATGGTCGCCTCTTGTATTTTGCCGATTCTTTCATACGCCCGAGCAGCCTTCCCCCAAGTCGGAGGGCTTGCTTGTGACTTCTTCAACAGGCTGGTGTAGCATTCGGCTTCTTTTCCGAAGTCTCCTATCATCCCGTATGCAAAGGCGAGATTATCCAGGATTGTTATCTCATCCTTGACATCGTAGCTTAGAACTAGTGCTTTGTCATAGCATTTAATGGCTTTATCATATGCACCGGTGGCGCTATAGGCGTTCCCCAACGCTATCCAGGTTCCAATATCGGCGTTGCCTGACTTGACTATGCCCTCATACTTGTCAATCGCGGAAGCATGATCCTTTTCGTTCATCTTGCTCCCAGCGCCACGATTTGTTGACGATGGTCTTTCTCGTGAGGGCCCCTTTTCGTCCGGACTCAAGACAATTTCTCCTCTCTTTGATCTGAACGCCGGTCAATCGGCAGATGATTTCGTTACCGATCTACAACCTCATTACCACTAGGAGACGTTACAATATAAAAAAGAGGAAGTAAATGAGCGTTGTGTTTCTCTTACACCTTCGGACCTCTCGCCATTCCATAGAACCCAAACGTAAGGGACAGAAATGCGAATGTTGCTAGAATAGGGACGATTATTATCTTTACGATTATGCCGATCGCCAGTGCTATTACTGGTTGCAGCAGCGTCGTGATATCTATCGTTGGCATTCCGCCACCGCCCATCGTGGCAATCAAATCGCTGATGACAGTTTGCAGAGTCGAAGCAGCATAGTACAGTGCGCCCATGGCTATCAAGTTCATGATCGAAACCGTAAGTATTAGTCTTCCTCCGCGGGTCATCTTACCGTAGGACTTATTGATACCGTTAACTGTGCTGCGCATGAAGATTCCGAATATAAGGAATACGATGCCTTGAATCAAGAAAATCGTTGTGAAGCTCATTAAGCCCAGGGCGACCTCAGCGAGTTTAATCAAAGTCATTAGTGATATCCCAGCCACGGCTATCTGGTCAAATGACGACAATATTGGTGGCAAAAGAGTAAAGCGTAAGTAGAGTGCGACACCAGCAAAAGCGAAGGCTCCAACCGCAGCAAGTATAGGGCTTGCACCGGACTGCTTGAGCTTGATCCTTATGAAGACTAGTGCGACACCTAGAAAAGCGAAAGCTACAACATCTAAGTATAGCATGAAGCTCAAACTTGACGCCGCACCGCTTACTCGACCAACAACTACCGCAAGGACATCAAAAATGGCCGACCCACCGAGTCCTCCTGCGCTCATGAACACCTGAACTATGCCGAGTACTGCAGAGAGTATCTGCCACAATGTGAAGGCATTGACTATGAAGAGCACTAGTGCGCCAGCAACCCCGAGACTAGCCAATGGTCCCGCCCCTGCTCCGGGGCCACCAACCGCGATTACTTTCACGTGTTTTCCTTCCTGAACCATTTCTATCTCACCTTCTCTCCTCAAAGATCACTTCTTCTTTGCGTAGATCATTACACCGAAGAGCGCCGAGAGCCCTAGGAGGACTCCAACTGCTTCCAGCCAGAGAACTGGGTCGCCGCCGACATTCCAAGCAAAAGGAACAACGTTCGTACTATTCACCACCACGGGGAACGTGAGCAACTCAAAACCACCTAATCCTGGAATCTGGTTGACACCAACACGACCGTCGCGAGACCACGCAGAAAGACTCAACACTTGTTCATATGCAGGCGGCGCCGGAGAACCCAGTGCAGTCAAGTTTAGAGAGATACCTAGACCCATTAGCACACCTGTTTCTGTATCATAGTACTTTGTGACAGGAATTCCTCCCGGTATGGGTAAGACAGGAATACTCATTGAGCTCGGAACCTCATAGCACCTACGACCACCTATTGAAACATTCGATAGAGTCAACCCAGTCATGTTATCGACCCACAGGTTGGTGTGAGCATCTCCTTTCTCCATGCCAAATAAGATGTCTCCTCCCGGCGGAGGTACCATAGTGCTGTCGAACAGGTCTATGATTTCCCAGCCACCTGTACTGTAACTAATAGTGAGATTCATTCCCATCACAATGACTATGACATTTATTTTCCATCCGCCCGTAACATTGACTCCGCTTACTGATGTCGAAACCATCTTCCAATTGAAGTCGACTAGCATGGATGCGCTGAAGTTTGCACCCAGATTCAGGTTGACGCCACCACGGTAGTTTGCGTATTTACCAACACCGACCCACGATGGAGCAACCGCGCTCACCGGAACAAGAACAACGAACCCAAATAGTGTGAAGATAAGCAGAAGTCCCACGAATTTGCACTTCGCGTTCCGCAATCGATTTTTCTCCCTTCTTTCCTAACATGTTTTCCGTTCTATGATTTATCTGCAGTCCGCAAATTTAAACCTTGTCGATAAAGAAAGGGAAGTCAGGAAGGATTTAGAGTGAAGGGATTCCTAATGACTCCCATGAAACAAATAAGAGCACCTGCATTGTGTTCGCGACGTACAATGTCATGTTGCGTGTTCAAGCTTCCGGACATACTTTATCTCTGTGATGCATGATTTTGCGCCAGCTGCTTTGCATTGGATTTCCTTTCCAACTCCCTCAAATCCTCGCAGCGTTAGAACCTCCAAAAACACTCCTGCCACAGCATTACAGTATCTCAGATCCTTATATTCGGGCGATAGGGCTACTCCCCTGCATAAAGGGCAGTCGTTGTCTTCGTAGAGTATTCGTTGCCCGTTCTCGTCATTTATGTGAGTAACCTTGTAGAAATCCTTGCCAAAGTTGTACTTGTAGGCCAAGTTCAGCGTGTCCTTGAATTCCTTGAACGCCTTTGCGTGCTTTCCAACCTTGTCGTGGAATCTCGCGAGTAGTTTAGGAGCCATAGATCCTCCTTTCTGCAAAATATCTTCATTTGTTTGTTGTATGTCTCCTCCATTCACTTGGAGGAGCAATTCAACTAGGCTCCCATACAGCGCTTGTAGCAGTGTCAGGTTGGCTTTCTCAGCCATGAATCTCCAAGCTATTCTGCCTTTTAAACCCAATTCTCGTGTTTACCCCCTGATGACTTCTTTCATATCCACTTTACCCATGTTCTTGTACTTGTTTGCTATTTGGAGGGCGTCAAAGAACGGAACCCCAAGCCTCTTTGCAATATCGTTTAAACTGAGCGCTCCATCGAATAGCTCAAGGAATCTCCGATCTTTTTGAGGACACTTCTCTAGAACCTTTAGGTCGGTCAGAGACGGAACAATCACTCGTTCAGCACCCTTACGAGGAGCAACAATAGGGCGAACAGGCGCTTCACGCGAAACCGGTTCACTGGGTGGCGGAGGTGGTTGAACTTCTTCAGGGACAGGAGCTGGCGCGAGGGGATTTGAGACCTCCTCCGGCGCTACCTGTTCAGCAGGAACTGGGCTCGCTCCGCCCTTTGATTCTTCTAGCGCCATAAGCTCATCTAGAAGTCTACCGAACTTGTCAGCTACACTTCCCATCTTAGTGAGAACAATCCCAACCCTCTTGTCGGTTAGTGCTATCAAGATCGTTCTTGCGGAGACTCTTGATGCGACGATCGTTCTAGTAGAGTCTAGGGCGAGCGACAGGTTGTCTCCCCGTGCCATCATTAGTAGGCTTTCATAGAATGGCGAAATCTTGCTCATAGCGGGTTTGCTCAAATCGGAGTAGAGCGCCTTACCCGTTGTTGAGACCAGAGCTATTTCGAGAACAGCGGGAATCCCTAAGGTCGTCCATTCCTTTTTTATGGCTTCCGCGAGACTTGCTAGGCTCAAGGGGGGTGCCCTCCGCTCTGGTCACGTGAACCTTGGTAGGTTATGATGATTTTGTCCATCCTTATTGCCTTTTCTATAAAGAACTCCGTCTTCGCTTCTTTTGTCGTTAGTTCGCAATTCATCAATAGTCAATCTATGTGATGCAAAGCTCTGTTGATTCTGTTTATTCATTTTTCTCGCCGCTACTCTTAAATGGGGTGAGACTATATCGTATTAGATAATAGCTGCGCGTTTGAAGGGGGCGGAGCGATGATAGAAAGAGAGCCCCATGCGGTTCCTAGAGGATTGCTCCGGTTCTACATACTCAAGTTGCTAACAGAGAAACCTATGAAAGGCTATGAAGTTATCACAAGGATTGAGGAAAGGACTATGGGCATTTGGAAACCCGGACCGGGTTCGATCTATCCCATGATTGAATCTCTGAGGAAGGAGGGGCTCATTCAGGCAGCATCACCTAATAAGAAGAGATCCACTCAGAGAAGGGGAACCACACTTCAGATCACAGAAAAGGGAAGAGAAATACTAAGCAAGTTCAGAGAGAACGTCAAGTGTAGGATGGATGTTCAGACGCTAAACATCGGAAGAATATGGGCGGAATTAGTATTTCCCGGAGTGGAACTTGCTGACGTATATCTAGGCGGACGGAGAAGAGAGATTGAAAGGCTCGGGAGTTTTCTCGCTGACGACTACTGGAGTACCATTTCGAGTGAAAAGAAGAAGAAGTTCTTCGAAGCTTACATAAAGATTACTCAAGAAGAACTTGATTTCGTCAAAAAGAGGCTCAACATGATCAAATAGAATAGGACAATTCTTATATATCATATTAGATATATCTAATGCGATATCCTTCACATACGAACAAACCAAATTATAGGATAGGGAATGAAAATGCCACATGCGATAGAAGCGAAGAATCTGACGAAGATCTATCCTGGAGGACTAAAGGCAGTAAACAAGGTATCCTTTGACATTGAAGAAGGCGAGATATTCGGGTTCCTAGGTCCCAACGGAGCAGGGAAAACCACCACGATCATGATGTTGATTACGTTGACGAATCCCACAGACGGAACCGCCAAGGTTTGCGGACATGACATTCGGACTGAGAGAGACGCTGTACGGAACTGCATTGGCTACGTTAGTCAAGATGTCGCTGTGGACGATCAACTCACTGGACGAGAAAACATTGTGCTCCAAGGAAGATTCTACCACTTGCCCAAGGATGTGCTGAAGAAACGAGCTGACGAGGTTCTCAAGCTGCTTGATTTGCAGGACAGAGCAAACGACAAGGTTGAAACATACTCTGGTGGCATGCGAAAGCGCCTAGACATAGCTGGAGGATTAATTCATAGACCAGAAGTCCTGTTCTTGGATGAGCCGACGCTTGGGCTGGACATTCAGACCAGGGAGAAGATCCACGAGTACATTACACGTCTACAAAGAGAGGAGAAAATGACGATATTTCTCACCACACACTACATGGATGAGGCTGACAAACTGTGCGACAGGGTTGCCATCATTGACCATGGAGAGATAAAAGCCTTGGACGATCCGGAAAAACTGAAGAGCAAGGTTGGGGGAGACATAGTGACCTTAAGAATCGCGCCAGAATCGAAAGAAAAGGCACAGGAAACCATAGCGGAGATCAGAAAACAACCATTCTTTCAAAGCCTAATAGAGACGCAGAGCGCTCCGTCAGGCATGATGGAACAATTCGCAAATGTTGCACAAATGATGAAGAAAGGAAAGCTGAAAGGAATTCCTAGGGGTTTCCCACAAGGAGCTGGATCCCTTGGTCGCGAGGATATGAAGTCTTGGATGACAAGGCAATCAAACAAGAAATCAACTATCAACGGCAAGAACGTCTACAATATCGTGGTTAAAGACGGCGCAACCGCCATACCACAGATATTCAAGGTCGCAGGAGCTATCGGCGCCGGAATAGAGAGCATATCTGTGAAAAGACCATCGCTCGATGACGTATTCTTAGCTTACACCGGCAGGGCGCTTCGTGAAGAGGAAGGCAGCCGAATGGAACACCTGATGCAAGCAATGAGAATGAGGAGGATGAGACAATAATGGTTCCCAGAGTACTTGCAGATACATGGAACGTAACTTGGAGAGAGTTGAAGCACTTCGCCAGATCAAGGGCGGCAATGTTTTCAACCCTAATCCAGCCAGTCATCTGGCTAACATTCATGGGAAACGCGTTCAATTTCTCAAACGTGAACCTTGGAGGGATTTATTTGCCGCCAAACATCAATCTCAACCAGCTATTCTTCGGCGCATCAAGTTACTTGGATTTCTTCATAGCTGGCGTAATAGTGATGACTGCGCTTTTTGGGGGGATCTTCGGAGGGTTCTCTATAGTGTGGGATCGTCGACTAGGGTATCTCAACAAGATGCTGGCGGCGCCAATCTCAAGAACGTCAATAGGCACAGGCAAGATCGTCTCTGCAAGCATCAGGGCAGGATTTCAGGCGACAATAATAGGATTGATAGCAGTTGCCTTGCTAGGCGTCAAGGTGACCACTGGTCCAATAGGATTCGCAGTTGCGATACTGATAGCTATGCTGCTATGTTTGGCCTTCGCGGGATTGTCCATGGCGATAGGAGCTTCGGTGAAGAGCATGGAAGCTATGATGCCAATCTTGAACTTGTTGACAATGCCACTTCTCTTCATGAGTTCTGCCATGTTCCCGACTAGCATGATGCCTGACTGGATGCTTACTCTGACAAAGTTTAATCCAGTGACTTACGCGGTTAACCCGATAAGAGCATTATTCGTAAGTGACTGGCCCACCTTCATTGGCTTATTGCCCGACCTCATAGTGGTAGGCGTTTTCTCGATAGCCTTAATAACACTGGCAACGGTTCTCTTTAGAAGGAGCGTCGCCTAAGGGATACCCTTTCACTTTTTTCCTTCTTTCGCTAGTTTCCCGGCTTTTTCTTTGTGCAGCGCTTCGACATCCTTTTTCAGCTTTGTTAAGGTTTCGCCGACTAGCGGGTACTTGGAGAGTACCAAAAGCGCTATGACTAGGGGGATTACTGATATCAGTCCCATGAGGATACGTATTCCGAGTATTGCTGACGCAGGTTCTACCGGAGGTGGGAGGCCTTGGATCTTAGCTATGTATCCTGAGAATGCTAGGACGCCTGTAACTACTATTCCTGAGATTGAAGTCGATAGCTTCACTATGAAGCCCGAGATTCCCGTATACATGCCCTCTCTCCTTGCATCTGTCTTGAGTTCGTCTTCGTCACATACGTCTGCAACCATCATTGTTGGGATCAACATCGGGCCAGCTAAGCCGACACCTGCGAGGATCAAGACTGGGATTGCTTGGATCCAATCTGTAATGAGAAGTGTGAGGATAAGCGCTGTCATCAATATCACAATCGAGGTTGACAGAGCTTTTCTTGGACCACTCTTGTTCGTGAACTTGACCCAAATGGCTAAAGAAGGGATAATAGATAGGAACAATATCATTAGCAATAAGGTTAGATCAGCGCCTAAGACATCGTTGACGTAGAACGGGATTGTGGCAACGGCTATGGAGTAGGTTAATTGGAGGAATAGTTGAGTGCCAAGGTACGTTAAGAATGATTTGTTCTTGACTGAGTACGAGAGCGCTTTCCTAAATGGGAGAGCTTTACCAAGGCTGGACTCTGGTTTCTCCTTCACCGAGATTACGGGCATAAGAAAAGACAAGAATATGACGATACACAGGACTATGGCTATGATGTTCCAACCATAGTTCATGCCAGTAAGCAAGGAGGGGACTACGAAAGCGAACATAAGCCCGAGTATCCCAGAGATCTGGAGATAGGTTGATATTTCCAGTCTGTCGCTCATAGTTGTTGAGATCTCAGGATACATAGCATACCAAAGCGTCGACGTTGTCAGAAAAGTATCATACAAGCACAGGATTACCAAGAGGATAATGAACATCATCATTGTGTCCGCTGATTGTATTGGATTCCATAGAATGTAGTAGAAGATCAGGAGGAAGGGTAGCCCAAACATTATGAATGGTTTTCTACGTCCCCATCTAGTCCTCGTTCTATCAGACCATTGACCTATCAAGGGATCGTTTACCGCATCCCAGATCGCGAACACAGCCCAAGCAGCTCCAATGAGCAACTTGCCTGTGCTAGACTGCCCTAAGACCGTGTAGTTGACATAGAAGTATATCAGGTACATGCCGACCGCTTGTGGCGCCATCAGGCTGCCGATATTGGTGAGGCCAAAACCTACCTTACTTTTCCTACTCAGCGACAAGTTGATACCTCTCTTCCGAGAGAACTATTACAGGTTCACCTAGCGAATGGGGATGTCTCTGAATGGAGATGTCCCTTGATTTCACTGACTAAGAATATAAAGGTTTACGTCTTCCGTCTCAACCGATAACTTCTTTCAGAGAGAATGGAGTTTAAGCTGGGTTGAAAACCCGCTTCTCTTAAACAGAGTTTTCTCTTTGTACGGGTATTGAACTGCTAGCTGAGGCATTCCACATGGAGGCTCCTCTTGGTTTGGGCAACTCCTCAGGCAGTCAGCATGACAGACTGGTTGGAATTTGCCTTCACTGTTTTTCACCATCATATGGGAGTTTGGTGAGCCCTCGCAATGAGGTATCGACGGGGAGTCATAGGACTTATCAAGCTCTGTGCAAACCGCGTAGGTCATTCCGAGTTTCTCTGTCTCCGCCTTGAGTTCTCCGTGAAACCTTTCCCGCCTTCTTCTTGGTACTCTTAGCCATCCTTTTTCATATGTGTAGCTTTCCTTCACCCTCTGGTATGTTTTCTCAAGTCCTTTCTTTGTGAGGCGGTCTCTTACTGCTTGAATTCCTTGTGTGTCAAACCTTGTGGTGCTTGTGATTATGTGTTTTACGCCGATTTCTCTTGCGGCGTGAAGAAGCTGGAGTATCTCATCGTGGCTGTCAGTATACCCGAATATTATCGGGTCGATTCGCATCACGGTGTAGAAACCTTTTGAGGAGAATAATCTTAGGGTTTCTATTCTGTCTTTGACGGGTGAGGAATTTGGAGATAGTATCCTTCTCTTTTCATCGTCGATTGTTTCAATGGACATTTGAAGGAAAAAGTAAGGGTAGCTTGTGAACCCTGGTATCTCAAGCAGTTTCCTAACTAGCGCGCTTTTAGTCACGATGTGAAATGAGACACCAAACCGGATTATTGTTTCTACAGTCCTAACTGTTGATTGAATGATTTCGTCAACCGGTTGAAAAACGTCCGTGGTGGCACACAAATAAAGTGGAGGGCACAATGTTATGGCAGACAGTTCTTCTTCAAGTTTCTCAGGGATATTGCTGTAATACATTACTTCCCCGGTTTTCTCAGGATGAACGCTCCACCTGTAACCTCTGGCGTAGCAATAGCTGCAGAGATGGATACATTGGCCTGGAGGGGTTAGATTAACTAGCCCCATGTGGGGGCATTTTCTTTGCCGCAACCCGTATGCGAAGTCATGTATCACTTTACCTTTGAGAGTCAGAGGGACAACTTTGAACACTCTCTTGCTCACCATCGTGCCCCGGTTCAGATACTTTTTCTCATGCGTTAGACGCACCGCAGGTTACTTGATGTGCATTTGGCATTATCCAATTTCTCGACAAAGTGGCATCCTATGATCTGAGGGTGATTCTTCAATGGGAGAGATTCACAACATTTCTAATTACTCTTCCCAGATATTTTGGTTGCCTCAGTTTTCGGATTCTTCGCATGGAAGAGGAGGAACTCCGCTAAGAGAGTTCGCGTGTAGATTGAATATGGACTCGTATTTGAATTCGGCTTCCGTTAAGTTTAATAAAGATGTTGCCCTCTATCCGTACAATTAGCCGTTGAAGGTCTGTGAGGATCGTCGAGTAGGGAATTATAAGGAAGTTATGGGTGAAGGAGGAAACAAGCTAGTTGAGGCGCGTGGTCATAGAGAAGTTGGGGCTCGGGGGACATACCACAATGGAAACTGATTTTGATGAGGCAGTTGTTTTGATTACTGATGAGGTTGCTCGCGGATGTATGATTTATTGCAGAGACACCAACCAGAGAATCGAAACGGAAGAAGACTTCAGGTCCCTCGCGGATTCCGGGGAAGAACCAGTTAGGATAATGGTTATACCACCTGTAGCGGGCGGGTAGAGGAGTGTCGGAGAATCCCACATATGCTTATAACCTCATAGCGGAGAGGAAAGCTCTAGGCCTGCTGAAGAGCATCGTGGAAGAGAGCGGCGGATCGCTTCGGTTGGAAGGCCAAAGGCTGATAGTCGCTCGGAAGGATGAGGCAAGATATTTTGTTGATCTGAGATCGGCGAAGGTGTATAATGAGCACGGGAAGTTCATCTGTTTAAGGGTTTTCGGTCACGGGTTGCCGATCGTCGACCAAGTCATTGCCAAGTCTCTCTACCTTCTTACATCCCCCAGGCAGCAAATTGGAACAGACCACGACTTGTTGTTTAAAGTCACGTTTATCGGTTCTGGGCCTAGTGTTGAATGGCCTTGGATAAGCTCAATGTCGCTTTCTACTCTCGAAGAAACTTTCTCAAAGCTGATCGGCGTCGATTTCGCCATCAAGAGAGTCAACATTGGTAACCTTGCGGTAAAGTTGCAGATATGGTATCTGAATTATGCAACGCAGTTTAGATTCATGGGAGCCAAGTACCTTCAGGGCTCCATGGGAGGTGTTATACTATCCGCCAGGAACGGTAACCCTGAAAAACTTGGGGACTTGCAGAGGATCATCGATGAGCTACGTTTCTATAATGGAAGGAAACTGCCAATAATACTTATTGGATTATACGACGAAGTCAGTGGACATAATGAGAGCAGTGCGGACTTAAAGGATGAGGAGGAGCTGGCTAAACGTAACAACATCCCGTTTTTCAGGTGTTCGCTTACTCATCCTGCAACGACTGACAAGCCCTTCGCATACCTCACCAACATGATCCTCGGAAGGTTCACGAGACAACCTGCCACATAGCTTGTCCACGAGAGAACCTTCATCGACTGAGTTATTGAGATTATCCTTTTGTCAATCACAGTTTTTCGTAGAAAGGAGATGGAATTGAAGGTACTCTTGATTCGCACTGCCGGCTTGCCCATTGATGATGCTCTTCATGCTAAGAAAGTTTTGGAGGCTAGGCTTCGCCAGGCGTTTGGATTCGACTTGGATGATTCTACGGTGTTTCCTCCGGCTGATGGCTATGATGGGCGAAGACGGCAATATGCTGCGGAAGCGTTTCTTCCCATGGCGGAACACGTCAAGAGAACTGGGAACCACTTTGCTTCTTTGCTACTAACCGATGTTGACATCTTTTCCAAGTCTACGAATTACGTCTTTGGCTTAGCGGATATTGCGCGCAGAGTTGCGGTAGTCTCAAGCTGTAGAATACATCCATCTTTCTGGGGAGCCATGGAGACTCGAGAGTTCTTCGAAGAACAATGGGGAAAAGTCGTGACACATGAATTCGGGCACACACTTGGACTACTCCACTGCAAGGACTGGAGGTGCGTGATGAAATACAGTAACTCACCCTACGAACTTTATAAGAAGGGCAAAGACTTCTGTGTGAAGTGCAGAAGAGAATTAGAAATGATGTCTATCTGATAACCCGATGTTCTATTCTCTCCATAGGCACTTTTCTTCGTGTCGCCCAAGAGTAGAATGTTGTTTGCTTCATTTATTTTTCGGCTATGTAGAGTAGCCCGAGGGGAGGGGAGGTTGACTCCATGTTTATGCGTGACCCAGAAATGTCGCGAGCGATCGAGGACGGAGTAATGAGTAGGACACTGAAACCCATGTTTTGCTTCATCACTACGAATGGAAATCATGAAGCGAGAACCATTCTCATTCTCAGTTAGGCGATGTCTGGGATGTTGATACGCTCTAGATTGGGGATTAGAAACTTTCGTGGAGACGATAGTGAAAACGGACCCGACTTGCAGGTCGACGGGTAAACAGTTTCCGTCGTGATTGATACTGAGAATATCCCTTACTTGTAGGCACTCACTTCCAGACTACTGAGTATAGGTCTCCGGTTCTTCTGCCTCGCTTCTTGACTTTCTCCTCTATTCTTAGCTTGACGTTTGAGTAGTCATTCGAGACAAGTTTCAATGTGAACGTATCGGAGCCTTTTCCATACTTCGGCAACTCGTATCTTAGCGCGTTTACAATATTCTGGGTGAGATCCTTGCATGAGTCCGACAGCTCTTGGATCATCGTCCCCCCGTGTTTCTGTATTGATTCCACATTGCCCCTAATCAATCTATTGAGCTTTCTCTGGCTATAGAACTGCAACCCAAATAGGAACACAAATGCAACTGGAACGATGATAAGATAGTAATCTGGGACAAGATAAATGGCAAGTATGATTACTCCGAAGGCTCCGAAGCTCATCAAGAGACTCATGAGTCTCCACGGATTCTTCGATGAAGAGAGCCTTGTCAATTTGTCCAGAGCATCTTTAACCTTCGGCGATGATCTAACCTCACGCACCTTCGCCAGCATCGCATCCCATCCATCGAGAACCTTCCTGTGATCCGCGGCGGTTGCCCTTACAAATTGATCGGCGCGAGCAAGATTAGTAAACAGAAGCGATGATGGTTCATTCCTCCAGTAGTCCACCAAGTTAGCAATCTGTCCTAGGCGGTCAAGTTTTTCCTCTGGTCCCATAGCAGCTATCTTGGAAGCCGTTGCCTCATCAGTCTTAGCCTGTTTCCCCTTTTGTGATTCACTAGACAACCAACCAACCCCTAAGTCACTTAATCTTTGAGTGAAAACCTAAGGTATACAACAAATCATGATGTTTTCATCTTAGTAAGCATGGTTCAACTAATTAAACCCTACCGTTGGGTTACCATAAGAAGAACGAATAGAATAGGGAAGAGGTAGGATCCAAAGCTATTGTGGGGATGGTAATAGAAAATGCATCTGCTTCATCCCCAAAGATCCTTTGCCTCCTTCCTAAGCCCCAGTTCAATTAGCTTCTCCTTAGTGGGCTTACCTGTTGTAAGATCCCATTTTCTGAGCGTGTAATACTCTTTTATCAGTTCTTCGAAATTCTGGATTTTCTGGCCTTGGTTTCCACCCTCGGTTTGTGGCAGCATGAGACGCGCAGGCAACACATCATCCTTTGCCGTCAGCCCGTGTCTAATGTTAAAAGCCCGCGTGACACTCGCGATTCGTTCACCTGCTTTCATTAGGTCATTTGCGGTCATTCTCGAGCCGGTTGCGGCATTCAACAGAGAGGCAAGTTGCTCAGCGCTGAAACCAGTGGACGTGGCATAGGTGCACACCCCCAGCGCATCAACTACCATGTTGAAGTTTATTGCAGCAATTGAGAGAGCAGCTTTTTGGTCTTCAGAGGTAGCGTCCACTGGCTGTGAGAGAGCAGGAACGTCTGGCACAATAGACTGACCCATCTCCGGTGATTGCCCTTCGGTGTGTCGTCCTCCTGTCGCACCTACCGCATATGTGACCGCTAGTGACTTGTTATATCTTGGATCATGCATAGCTACTTCAAGGCCTTTGACTTGCACTGCGAATTGATCCGAACCTTTTCCTATTTTCCTAGAAGCCCTTCTGACACCCTCGGCTAATGTGTCGCCTATGTCTTTTCGGTAAGCGATCTTCTTGATCATCTCGATTGTCGCGTCACCGTCTCCCCATCTTAGTTCTATTCCACCGCAATTCTTCTTGGTCATCAAGCCCTTTTCATAGCACTCCATGGCGAACGCCACGACTGAACCAGCAGAGATTGTATCTAACCCAAGCCTATTGCATAGGTCGTTGGCTTTGCAGATGGCTGCAAGGTTTTCATTTAAGCAGTTGGTGCCGAGCGAGGCACATGTCTCGTACTCGGGTCCACCCCCTTCGCAAGCGTAAGGCTCCTCCGTCACTTTCACCCATCGCCCACACGCGATCTGGCAGTTGTAACAGGCATATTTCTTCTTGAGGTAGGTTTCAGCCAATGCTCCACCAGAGATTTTCTCGGCATTAGCGAATTCTCCCTTGCCCCAGTTCTTGATTGGTGTATCGCCCATTCCCGCTAGCATTATCAAGCCGCCACTTGATCCATAGGCTGATAAAGCAGGGGTAATCGGACTTTCTTTTATCATCTTTATTGCTTCGAGACTCTGCTTCCTAAGTCCCTCCTCATCCGCCAAAAGAGGTTTACGCGATCCTCTGGCTGCTATGGCTTTAAGGTATTTTGAACCCATTACCGCTCCCAAGCCACACCTTCCAGCAGCTCGGTGTTTATCGTTCATTACGGCTGCGAATCTGACAAGTTTTTCTCCTGCAGGACCACAGCAGGCAGTTCTAACCTTATTGTCGCTCAAGTCATGACGCAAGATATCCTCGGTCTCATACGCATCCTTGCCCCAGATGTGTTCAGCCGGCTTGATCTCGCCTTCCCCATCGTGGACCCACAGGTAGACAGGTTTGGGCGCTTTGCCTTGGATGACTACTCCGTCAAAACCAGCCCACTTCAGCTCCGGACCGAAGTATCCACCGCTGTTTGCATCGCCCCACGCATCCGAGGCTGGAGACTTCGCGCAGACTTCGTAGCGCCCACTCGAGGGCACGGTTGTTCCTGTTAGTGGTCCTGTCATGAAAACTAGCCTGTTGTCGGGGTCGAATGCTCCGACCTTTGGATCGACTTCGTCATAGATTATTCGAGCGGCTATTCCTCGTCCACCAATGTAAACCTTGGCCAGGGCCTCTTCCATCGGGGTCCCTGTGATCTTCTGCTTGCTGAGATCAACGCGGAGTATTTGACCAGCATACCCGTGCAGAACCATCTCAACCCAATCCTCCACTAAGTAACTCAATTGATTCGAATATACTGCTCAATTATTGATATAGGAGTCATTAAAAAGGTTGGCGTTTTCCAAATCGGTAGCCAAATTTCGGCCGTCGGGAATGGGAGTCCCAGGCTCATATGGGAACATTAGTGTAGTGACCGTTAAGAGGTAGAAGTCACAGACTATTTTCTGGATGCTAGTCGTGAGGGAAAAAGAGCCTGTGGCTAGCCAATTGTGGGATTAGCCCTTCTAATTTCCTCTGATTCTCGGGCCGACTTATTCTTTTTATTATTCAATAGGTTTTCGAAACGGGAGGTACAGTCCCCTGCCTTGACTCCATCACTGATTCCAAACGTGAACACACCTGTCCCGCCATTATCGCACTGGTTAGAGATGTCCTCACCGCCGCCGTCTTCGTTTTTATTTTGCTTCTTTTCTAGTAGCGAGTGATCTGTTGCCGTAATGCACGGGTGCCCTTCTATGAAGGAACGTCCCCGAAGACGCATGGCGTTCATGACATGGGGATCCAAGAGGCAACCGCTTCGAACTTCCGACGAAAAGTAAGGACATGCACCTTCATGCGCTGTATAGTTGTTTTCAAATGCAAGGTCGCGATGAGCAGAATTGAGCGGATCACTCGGCAACATTTCTTTGATCGCGTTCGTATTGGGTGCAAGAACTGCAGCCGATCTTGATGACGGGTCGAAGAACATAATACCGCCGCTCAGCGCAACTATCCCCGGGGAGAGGTACCCAGCATCAGCCTTTAGTTTGGATTCATCCTTCAGCGCCTTGGGGTTGCTCAATCTCTTCAATTGACTGCCGGAGACCCCATGAAGGTCAACCAGCTTGGACATGAGGCTCTCGCTTAGAGAATCAGCGTCATATAGTAGGGTTGCAGTCACGCCTTTAAGAGAGTGAACCAGATCGAGAATACTCTTGTGGACTGAGTATATGTCCTGTTCGTTGGCCTTTCGCCTTTCGATGAAGAGCGACGACAAATCTATCGCTATAAAGACGTGGGCAACGCCACCATGCGCCCCAGTCAGCTTCTCAATTTCACTACGAACAAACTTAGGGAAAAGAGACTCGAAAGAATCCTTCTCGGCGATCTCAGACAGACTGCCAATGAGGGCGGTACCCTTGGCATCAAACCTATCAACATACTGCCGTAGACCAAGATCAATCAACAGCTTGCCAGCAACCTTGGTCTTCAACCCCTTCAAGAAAACGGATAGGAAAGATAGTTTCTCCCCTAGACCTGCATAGACAAGCAGATAGCAGCCATCCAACTCCGCTATCCGACTGTATATTACCTCTCTCAGTTGAGGGTCAGGGGTTTGAGACATTTGAGACAGCCTCAATCTTAATCTGGATTCGAATTACTTTCATACATCACTTTCCTTGTGGCTCCATAATCAGGAACTGGAGGGAAATCCTCCAGCTACTACCTTTATCCCAGTTTCCGCTACAATTACTTCTAAGTACTATGATGCTCTTAAATGCCTAGCGGATTTATTGCGAGATTCCCCAAAATGCTGGCGAATTTCTGCGATAATCTCAACAAAAGTCCGCCTACTTTTCAGCTGTTTTTACAGAAGAAGCTTAGAGGTCTACTGAATTGCATCCAAACTATGCCCGTGTGCAGGTTCATTCGGGGGATTTCTTCTCTTCCTCTGTTACGCTCCCACCTGCTTTTAGCGCTCCCTCCATAATCATCTTAGAAGCCTGAATGACTCTTCTATTGGCTTCCTCTTTGCTCTCAGCTGTGGTGGAGACGCATATCTCTGACCGCCCATGTCCGAGAACGCAGCTCTTTATCCATGTGTTGCCCACCTTTGTCATTGCCTCGACCACTACTGATGCGAGTCGGGCCTCGGCTACCCCTGTCACGAGGATCTCCTTCTCAACGTGGAAAATATCTCCCAAAGCAGCCTTGATGCGAGGAACTATACTGTGAGCTAGGATTGCTTTCATCTCCACTGGCACACCTGGAACCGAGAAGATCGTAGTGTCCCCTTGTTTGATCATTATCCCTGGTGCGGCGCCGACTGGGTTTGGAAGCGGGTCTGAACCTGCTGGTAATCTCGCCATCTTCTCCATCGATTTTTCGACGTCTTTGATCCTAAGTATCCCAGCTTTCTGCGCGAGTATGTATCGTTCCTGGATCATTTTCAATGCCACAGGGTCAACTTCAAGGTTCCTTCCGAGAGCCTTGGCCACACCTTCAAGGGTTACGTCGTCGTAGGTCGGCCCGAGCCCGCCAGACGTGACGATGTAGTCGGGGTCCCGACTGAGTGATTCTTGGAGCGCATCCGAGATAGCCTTGATGTTGTCCTCGATCACTGTCATCCTCTTAACTTGAACACCTAAGGAAGTCAGCGTCTTCGCCATCCACTCTGAATTCGTGTTCAAAACGTTTCCGTTTAGAAGTTCATTTCCCGTGAAGATTATTTCTGCTGTCTTCCAGTTCTTGCCGCTCAAGGTACCACCAAAGGTATGTTCGGTGAGGGTACTCAGAACCACTATTCTCTTGCGTCTTTGGCGTGGTTTACTTGGAGGTTCCTATCTCTTGAGTCTACATACTATGTTCAGCCCTTTGGCTGTGTAGTCCACTTTCCCTTCCTTTCTCAGTTTGCTGAGATATGCTAGTACGCATGAGGAGTAGTAGTAGAGTTCTTCTGGCGGGGACTCGTAGACTTCCTTTGTTATGGTTAGTATGTCCTTCTCGCTTGCCTCTTTCAGTGAATTGATTATTGCTTCTTCCCGTTTGATTTTTCTTTCTATTGTCTCATCGATTCTTCTGTAGGGTTCTGTGATGACTGGCCCATGTCCTGGTAGTATCATGTCCAGTTTGAGTTCTCGCAGTTTCTTGAGGGAGCCCATGTAGTCGGCCATGTCGCCACCATCGCCGAAGGGGGACTTGCCAACCCAAGGTGTCCCTTCTCCTAACACTTGGTCGCCTGAGAAGAGGATCCCTCTATCTTTCTCGTAGAGACATATGTGTCCATTCGCATGCCCTGGGGTGTGTATGATTCTTAGCTTCATATCTTCGGCGAATTCAATTACGTCGCCATCTTCGACGGTTCTGCTTACCTTGGTTGGCTTGATGTACTTGAAGAAAGAGCCCCACCGCCTCATCATTTCTGCGGCTTCTTCGGGTAGACCTTTTAGAACCTCTTCTCTTGGGATTTGTTTCGTCGGGTCTTCGATTAGTTTCTTTGCAATTCTGTGGGCTACTATCCTTGCGCCCGTAGCATCAACTAGTCGGTAGTTGCCTGAGAAATGTTCTATGTGTTCGTGGGTGTTAATTATCGTCGACACTTTCTTCCTAGGTATGCCTATTTCATCAAGTCCTTTCAAGAGGGATAGATTAGACTTGGCATCTTCCATTCCTGTGTCGATAACAGCCGAGGCAGATCTACTTTTAATCACGTAGACATTTAGGATAGGTGTGTCTGCGAACGGCAACTTCAACTCGATTTTATTTATCGACTCGTAGACCTGCATCGGGGGAAACCTCACGCGCAAGATTTCTTAGACCTTACTCTAGGTGAGTATATAATGCTTACTAGTGAGAAGCTTGGTCAATCAGAGGAAAAAAGTAGCTGGTAATATAATGAATCGGTTGTTTGAGTAGAGGAGAATAGTTCGTGGCGCCGGATGAGTACTGTGAGAAGACTTCCCCAGTTCTAGTATAGTCTTCGTTTGACACTCAATTCCTGTGTGTTCTCGTTATAGTTGATTAGGCCAGCATTTGCGAGGTCATGTATGCTCTTCAGGACGATGGCAGGCTGGACTCCTGAGGTATTGTTGATTTCAACTCTTGTCATGGTTGCCTTCTTCCCATGAAGAAGCCAAAGGATCTTCGCATGGGGTCTACCCTCAAAAACTTCCTCCAGAAGCGTCACGTAGATGGCCAAGAGCTCTCTGACATCAACCGCCTCTGTCCGTCTTCCCACCAGTTCTTGATAGGTTTTAGAGAGCTTCCCCATTTGGTCTTCGATGTCCTTAAGTCTGGATGTCATCGTGGCATTCGATTCTCTTAGCTTTCGTATTTCCGCTCCCTTACTTTCCTCGGTTTCCTTGACAACGTCCAGCGCTTTTCCAAGTTTCTCATGGAGATCCTTGAATTTCTCCTCATATTCTGTGATCAGACCAAGAGCGTCCTCCAGAATTGAAGTTCCCTCATCAGATGGGCTCATAAGAGGTTTGCGCCTCCTCAACATGTGGGTTACAGATTACCACTTGTCAAGAGTATCTTAAAATGATTTTGGTCGTCAACTCCACGTTACATGATCGTTCATCAACAGAAGATTGAAGCGATCTCACCAACTCAATTAACAAAATGGACTGGTGAAACTGCGATCCAATGAAACCCGACGCGCGTATATCAAGAGGGAGTGTGAGTTACGATCGAAGAAGGCTCAACGAACATAAGAGATATATCGGGGTGACCACATTAATAGTTACCTATACTTGGAAATAGGGGGTTAACTCAGTAAGTTGAGAAGAGAGACTACTATAGCGTCACTTCTAATAGCGATTCTTCTCGGATGCAGCTTGATAACATATGGAACCGTAGCTTACACACCGCAGAACATTAGCGCACAGAATGTCGACGTAGGTGGTCACAACTTCAGCGAAAAGAACTGGAGCGCCACCATAGACATCCTCGATTTCATCAGAGAAAAGTTCCCTGAAGCACATATTCCCACGAACATGTCCCTCAACGTCTACACGGTGTGGGTAAACGAGTCATCCATACCACTGCAAATGCTCTACTTGGGTTTCCTTAACTTCACGTATGGTTCGCTATTCAACATGACTATACCAATGCAACTTATCCTTGAACATTACAGGACTCCCAATGGAACCAATGTTGTTTTGGCTTCCAGTTTCATGATGCTAATGGTACATAGGGATGAACCAAGTTCTGTCATACCTAATGTGCCTGATAAGAACGACACGGTTTGGGTTTCCTTGACGATCGGCGCTGACGCCATCCTCGACGCTCTCGAACTCATTAGCCCCGGTGTTAATCCCGACATGAAGGTGCATGCAGAAGCTTTGCAGATGAACTCTACAGCCAACCACTACGAATGGGGAATGCGGTACACTAACCTCGTCTCCCTCTGGTTTAAATTGAACATGGCTAACACAAGTGAAGGCATGGGCGCTGCTGATTTGTCTCCACTGAAGGCAATTTCCATTCTCAGTGAACTGACTTTCATCTACAAGATGGACATAAACCCACCTGTGGGTACAGGCATCGGAAACGCCACGATACGAATGAACTACAGGATAGGCGAATTCACAGACATCTGGAACTTCAACTTCGAAGGGAACCCGCTGACATGGTACATGTACTATTTCAACCAGACTTACAGTGATGACCTCTTGAGTGTATTGCCACCTGCATGGGACAACGTCACACATTTCCTTTCAGACAATGACCTCAAGCTGAGTCTAGCGTTCTATCAGAAGGCTGCTCTCGTTAACTACGCGGCAACCTACGAAGACGAGGAAGGGAACCCTGCAGCGAACCAAGACATGAACATAACGGTGAGGAAAATAGGCAGTTACGTTGGCGGAAAGAAGATACTTGAAACTGGCTTGGGCGTGGGGAAGGTGCCCTACGACTTGTACGATGGGACTCCTCCTAGCATCCATGATTCCGTTGCCTACACTCGCGAATTCCATGGCTTACGAGATCACAACGTTTTTGCGGGGGTAACACTGTTTCTGCCGGCGATTCTCAGGCTGGCAGCGTTACACTTGGAACCTCATCTGCCGTCTTCGGTATCGATAGACTTTGCGTCCTCTGATTTCATCTTCACTGTGTCCTATCCTGCTTGGGGCGGCTACAGGATAGTCCACGATCCGTACTTCGCGGTCTACACGACGTCCCCTCCAGCCGGAGCAGGCGGCGGATTTCCAACACTATTGATCGTCGGCGGTATTGGAGCAGTCGTCGTTATTGCCGCAGTAGTTGTTTTCTTGAGAAGGAGAAAGTGACGCAAGTAGCTGCAAATGATTGTTAAGTCGCCCTCCGTGGGCACTTAACAAATCCTCTCTTTTTTTCGATCACCCGCTGGGTGGACTAACCATTTTCTCCTTTTCTCATGTGATGCTGTGCGTATGTTATGAGTGCCTTCATTGACTTTACTGCTCTCTCTGGTGTCGGATAAGTCGATATTCCGCTTTCCGTGAACATCTTTGTCAACATGTTTGTGAGTTCTCCTCCGACTGTCGTGACCACTAGAGGTTTGCGGTAGAATGATGCTATGTTGGTGAGCACATCTACTATGTCGGCGTTTATTTCTGGTGTTTGAACGAGGATTATTACAATCATGCCGTCGATGTCTGGATCTGCTGTCAGCGGCTCTAAGGCAGCTTTATACCTTTCGGGGCTTGCATCGCCTACGAGGTCGAGTGGGTTCTTTAGATTGACCATGGGTGGCATCTTGCTCCTTATTTGTTGCATGGTTTCGCCTTTTGGCTTCGCAAGTTTGAGTCCAAGCCTGCTTATCGAGTCTGCCGTCAGTACCCCAAATCCTCCTGCATTGGTTACAACCATCACTCTATCTCCATGTGGTACAGGTTGATGAGTAAAGGCCACTGAGAAGTCCAAGAGTTCCTGAGCGGTCTCAGCCTTTATTGCACCAGTTTGCTTGATCATGGCGTCGTATACCTGCGGTGAACCTGCAAGAATTCCGGTGTGAGAGAGCACCGCGCTTTGCCCTTCAGGAGTCATACCGCCCTTCAGCACCACAACGGGCTTTTCTGCGGTGATCTCTCTTAGGGTCTCGGTGAACTCTCTGCCTCTGTTTGTGCCCTCGATATAGACTGCGATACACTTGGTTGTTTTGTCCTCTCGCAGATATTTCAGTGTCTCAACCTCATCTATATCCGCTTTGTTTCCTAATGAGATGAACTTGGAGATACCGATTCCCATTTCAGCAGCCCAGTCCAACACGGCGGCTCCGAAGGCTCCTGATTGGCTTATGAATGATACATTTCCTCTACCCGGCCTTTTCAGCCTGTATCTCGGCAGGAATAGTGTGTCAATGCTGTTGTATGTGTCGTAGATTCCCATGCAGTTCGGTCCTATTACTCGTATTCCCGCGTTTCGAGCGGTATTAAGAACCTGTTCCTCGAGCTTCTTTCCGTTTTCACCTGTTTCCTTGAAGCCACCTGAGATTATGATGGCTGCTTTAACGTGGCTTCTTGCACAGTCTTCCATGCTGTCGGGCACTATAGACGATGGTGTGGCTATGACTGCCAATTCCACTTCATCATCTATCTCTGAAATCGATCTGTATGCCTTCAGACCCATTATTTCGGTAGCATTAGGGTTTACGGGATATACCTTGCCAGGGAAACCAAGTTCAATCAGGTTTTTGAAAATAACGTGGCCTATTTTCCTAGGCTGTCTGCTGGCTCCGACAACGGTTATCGATTTGGGCCTAAAGAAGTGCTCAAGGTACGACGACGCATCTGCCAACCCTGTTTCTTCCCCACTAAGGCTTGGATTGTAATATAACCTGAAAACTTGGATATGATTAGTCCGATTAAACGGAATAGGAACCTGTCAGTAGGTTCTGGGGTAGCCAAAAAGGAAGACAGGCTCGCCTTGGTTCCTCTATTCAACTTGTATCCTAGTTCTTTCGGCTCGCTTCGGCACCTGAACTTCCAGTATTCCTGACTTGAACGTTGCTTTCGCTTCATTTGGCTTGACTTTGTCAGGTAGCCTGATCTTTTTCCTGAAGCAGTTGAACTCGAGGCATCTTTGTACTGTTCCCCATTTGTCGAAGCATATTCCTTGCCTGGTCTTGGCTTCAACCTCAAGAGTATCTTCGGTTGCGTGGAGCTTCACGTCTTCCTTGTTGACGTAGGGTAGGTCCACTGTAACGATCACTTTGTCTTCGGCTTCCGTTACCTCACTCAGTGGTGTTAGACATTGTCGGTCGGCGTCCCATGATGGTCTCTCAAGTCCAAATGCTTCGAGGACCGACCCGAACATTTCGTCGAAGCGCTCTTCTATTTCGTCAAACTTCCTTGAGAACCACTCTCTTGGTTTTCTTCTTTCTTCGTCAGAAGACATGCTTTTTCTTCACCTCGTTCACCGAGTGCTTTAGGCGTATAGTGGGGGTATTTCGTACTCTCTAGCTTTGCCCATTTCTTGCATGCTTCTGCCTGTTTGCTTCATTAGGTCCCTTGTCTTGACTCTGATTTCCTCTGCTTTGTCAGCTAGGTCCTTTACTTCTATCTTCTTGTCAATCACCTTGGAGAGTGTTTCTAGGACTGCGGCAGCAGCTCCTGGGTCGGGGTACTCGGGGAAAGACTGCGCCAGAAGCGACAGTATTGGGACGCTCCTTTTCTTGCATTGCCAGAGTATGGACGCGTATGGTCCCGCCATCATTCCCTCTTCGAGAGGCTTCACTCCAGCTTTCTTCATGATGTCTCCTGCTTTTTCTCCTAGTCCAACGGCGAAGACTTCTGGGCTTTCTATGTTTACTCTGTTGGGTACGGGGATACCGCCAAGAGTTAGGACGAGCTTCGCGTTCTTCTGTTGAATCCACTCGACAACTGCCTTGCCGAATTCATTCACGAGTCTCGGCGGGGTTGGGACTTCGCTGACAACAAGGGTGATCCCATCACCTGAGTATATTCGAAAAGGATTTTTGACCTGCCCGTTGTGCAGGACTATGATTGGCGGAAAATGATCTGAATCAATGTACCCGATCTCTTTCATTTTGAGGAACTCGATCAGGTGACCTGCAGCGATAATGCCTACTAGACCCGTGTCAGGTAGACCTATTACTACGAGTTGGTTGGTTTTTGGAGCTTGAGTCTCTTCAACTATATTGATCGGTTGCTTCTGCTGGTGCGACAAGTCTAGCTTCTCGCCCTCCTAGCATTTCAATTACTCATCTGCACGATGTTCAGCACCTATAGAAGAAAACAGTATTTAAAACATTTTGTGTGCCCAAAGCGGAATGTGCTATGGTCAGCACTACTTTTTTTGTCTTCGGCGTCTGTCGAGAGGTTAGTTGATATATATCTTCAATACGTATCTAGGAAAGAGGGCGAGCGACTGTGTTCCTCACGCTACCAGGAGACCGTCATCCTATTCGGAATTGTGGTTGTGTCTCTGACTATTCCTTGCCGTATTGAAGTCAGGTGACTGGCGAATTGTATTCTGATTTCCTTATTGGCATTAGTTACTTGTTGAAGCGTGAAGACAGGGTAAAGTCACTGCGACTGGCGATGAGTCTAGCGGATAGCGGATCAATTGATTTTGCTCGGGTGTTCTACGAGTTGTCTCCTTTCCTCTTAGTCGATGAGAAACGTAAATATGGTGAGCAATCGCTCGGGAGCGACAGTTGCTCTCTCCCTGACCTTCTGTCTTTGTCAAGTTTTTTTCTCTATCTTCCAAGGGATAATGCCATAAAGAGAATCCGATCCTGCATCGAATCACTGAGGCAAGCTCTCTCATCAGCTGATTCTAGCAGGACGCTTTTCTCGGGTTTCACGATGTTTGTAGTTCAGCAAGGGTTGGCTTCCATAGTTGATTATGAGAGCGATTCTATCTCTGTCATCGCAAACATAACTGAGCAAGACGAGTTATTGAGTGAAGCCACCAAGTGTTTTGAAGGGTTTCCCATCTGGTTGAACAGGGTCAGGTTGGCGCAAGCATCGGTACTGTATTCCCGCGCGCTTGGAACCTCTGGCGCGAGGAGACTAGAACTTCTCGGTGAAGCTAGGAAGAAGGCGCTGTCGACTATCAGATTTCTGGAGAAACTGAATGACTATAATGCTCTTTTCTCTTTGTTCAGACTGCTATTCCTAATCGACTTCAGAAAGTTACTCATATTAAGCGCAGAGGACAGGGAGTTTAGTGGTCTTCTCAGGCAGGCTAGGCGCTATGCTGAGCTATCGTCTAGGGCTGCCGAAGCATTCGGAGATCCTGCGAAGCTGGCGGGCTCTTACACAAATATGGCATTGGCATTGAAGCTTCAAGCTCAACATGAGTTGAAGATAGCGAAGAGGAGGCGCTTGTATGAGTTAGCGAGAGAGATGCACTTGAAAGGAGCTTCAGTCGTCAAGGGTGTTAGTGAAGAGTCACTGCCATTGCATCTCTATAATGCTGGTTGCACACTAGTTGAATTGTCTCTGTTTGAATCGAATGTAGTAAAACTCAATGAGTTGCTCGAAACCGCGTCGAGAGAGATGGATGAGGTAATAAATATCTCAAGTGGCCTAGGCCAAGCAATTGTCCGTTTTGGGGCAATCGTGGTTAAGCTGATCTGTATGCAAGAGTTGGCTGACATAAATCCTGTTTCACTTACGGGTGGCTTCCTAGTCGAGCTAGATCGTCTCAGCAAAGAGTTGGAAGAACTTGTTTCAAGGATATATGATCCACAGTTTCTCGGTCTTGGTTATCTGAATCTGTCGCGTTACTACCTGAAGTTGTTGAGAGTCAGCGCAAGAGACCAGAAAGAGTTGATGGAGAAAGCTGAACGGAACGCCTTTAAAGCCTATCAGGCAGCCGAGGTCTTTCCGGGCAATGAGAGTATTAGACGTGTACTCCCGAATCTCGCGGAGGTTCTGATGGTAAGAGGAATTCTAAGTCGTAGCCTGTATACACTGGAGCAAGCTAGCAACGTCATTGATAGGGCTCGTGAGCTGCTTGGGGGAAAGGAAGATCCAGAGCTTCTCCGAACACATTCTGTAGCCGCAGAGATCCACCTCGTGAAGTATGGTTACACTGGGGATGAGAGAGAGCTGAAGAAGGCAATCGCTTGTCTGAGTGGTTCTGCAGTTGCGTATGTCAATAATGGATATCTGCAGTTTGCAGGTGAAGAACTTTTCAGGTTGGCAACAGTATACATGCTGATCCAAGAGGACAAGAAAGCCGAGAAAGCTCTGGACAAGGCAACTCGACTTTTCAAGAAATCTGGTGAGATGGAACCAGCATTTAGACGTGAGTCTCTCAAATTCTCAACGATATGCAAAGCGATGAAGAGACTGGTCCAAGCCCAGACCATGTTCAAGACAGGGGACAAGACGAAGGCTAGGAAACTAGTTGAACAAGCAGAGAAACAAATGGTACAGGCCAACGCAAGATGGAGGGAAGTCTGGCTCATTAGGGGTTTCAGAGAACTGATCCTAGGTAACTTGGAGGAAGCGAAAAAGAACCTTATTAGAGTCGCGAAAGAGTCACTTGACGTGGTGGATGACAAGAACCCTACATCAACAGGGTACACAGCCAAGAAACTGGTAAGTTTCATTGATGAAAAAGGACGAGTTAGGAAAAAGAGACTGCCGCCAGCCGCCATCGACTTGCCTCTCAGAACCGAAGCAATAGTAGCTGCTGACAAGCTTAACAGACTATCCAAGGAGCTTTCGTCGGTGACAAGCATAGGGGAACGTGAAGAGAGACAAGAGGTGAACGTAGAGGAAATACGAGAAATGGTCAGAAGGATTATAGGGATAGAAAGTGGGAAAGAGAAAGAAAGGGACAAGGAATGAAATGATGAAAGAAGAAGGTTTTCGACGGCTATACCATGGAAGTTGAGTGAACCCATGGTATCCTTGCTCGCTTTAGAATGCTAACTCAAAACAAGTAGGGCTTTTAAATAACCGGGTTTATGATCCGAACAATGACAGATCAGATCTCGGAAGCGCGTACTACGCGATCGGATGGGGGAACGACTTTAGTCGCATAGCTTCATTGACGACGAGAGTTTGGTGTGTGGTTTCGAACTATGAATCCCAAGAAGAGCTACGTTGTGTTCAAGTGTCCCAACTGTGGCTTCTATAGTCTTGCTTTTGAAGGGCAGAAAACTCGTCTGTGCGTGAGATGCGAGAAGACTGTTAAGATAGATCACTTATACTCAAGGAGGATTGAAGGGTTTGAGGAAGCTCGCTCGCTTCTCAGCAAACTTAACCTGAATGTAGGTCAGGGAAGTCCAAGCTGTTCTCTTAGTGTGATCGAGACCACATCAATGCGGGAAAGGTTTGGGAAAAACGTGACTGGTAGAGATAGGAGGAAGGGTTCACTAAGAGCCTTCCAAGAAGACGTATTGGCCAAGTATATGAAGAAGGAAGTTGAAGTTTCGGAACTTCTTCAAGAATGCGAAAAAGTTGGTGTTCCAAGGGAGTATGCCGATAAGCTAATCAGAGAACTGGTGGGTAGTGGACAAGCTTATCATCCGAGGAAAGGTTGGATCAGATTCCTATAATCGTGGAACTGGTTGCCTGCCCGTCGCGATTTTTTCAACATACTCTTTGATCATCGTTACCTTATCTAGCGATAATTGAGTGACCTCTATGAGTTCCTCTGATGTGGCTCTGATAATTTCGTCCGTGTTTATGTATCCTAACTCGTAGAGTTTTCTAGCTTGTTTGCGCCCGACTGAAGGTATTGACAACTCTATTAGGGGAATCAGGTCTTCCTTGACTCCGTAACGTACTCTCCTACTTGTCGTTGAGAGATTCTTGGAGAGCTTTGTAAGTCCTAGTACTGCTGCGATGTGGGAGGCAGCATTTGTTATTCTGCTTAGTTCCTCTCTAAGTTCTTGTAGGTCTCCGGGTGCTATGGCCTTTGATCGGAGTATCTCATCTTCGCTTTCTTCGTTGATCCACTCCATTATAGCTCTTGCAACTGTCTCGTGGCTAAGTAGCGGCGCTTTTTCTCCACCCTCGATTATGAGGGCTCTCAGAGCTAGGTTGATCATCGACTCTAAGTCAAGCTCGTCATCTGTATGGAGTTTCTCGAAAGTGCTCTTAATGAAGAGGACAGTTAGCGGGTGTAAGTACAAGGTTGCAGCGATGTGACCAAGTTCAGTACATCTGTACTTGTCATCAACGATTGTGATCAACCCAGCATCAAGGAGGTGATCCAATGGTAGTGATCCTGAAAGCGCGCGAACAATGATTTCCTCGGCGTACACTCTGGTTGAGCGTGTTGAGAGCAGATAGGAAGCCAATGTAACCAGATGGTTGCATAACATAGTACCCTTACCCCAATCGCTTCCGCGTTTCTGTAGTCGCAAGTGGGCGCAATCGCACCTTGGTCCTTTCTTAGAGTTGAAAGAGCAAGTGACCCACACCCCTTCAGCATCTTCCTTAACCCTTGCCTCGACCCTCTGTCTAGAGATGTTCACTATTCGTATGGATGGATGAGATTCATCGTCCTCCTCATTACGGCTAATGCTAGTGGTGATACTATCGTGGCAGGAACCACCCTCTTTGCCGAAATGAGATCCAGTTTTCAGCTTCTTCATTGACAACAATAGATTAAGCGTTCCCTCGGCGTCGAATGAATCAGTTCTCAGCAACTGAGAAATTCCGATGTCTCTCTGGGTTCTGCCTCTCCACCAGAACGTTTCCGATAGGAAATCGAGTAATTCCTCGTCACTACATTCACCCCATTCGTAGATCCTGATAAGAAGTTGCTCAAGTAATGCAAAGTCACTATTCATTCTAGATTCGATCATCGGTAACTTGGGTTTCGCCTCACTATCCACGTAATTCGCGTCGCTAGTCTGAAAGTAGATTTTCTTGACAAATTCCTCCTCAGCTCTGTTGCCAACCAGTATGACTCCATACCCGACTGTATCGTATCCTAGTCGACCGGCTCGACCAAGCATTTGGTGCAATCTATCAGGTTCTATCCTCTTCAGCAACGGTTGTGGAGAAGAGATCGCAGGGGATTCAACGTCCAAGTATGAAGTGTCTGTAACTATAACTGTTCTTGCGGGAGTATTGATGCCTGCCCCGAGGGTTGTTGTGCACACAACCGCCTTTATGATGCTGTTTCTAAATCCTTCCTCAACCATGTTTCGGTCCTCGAACCTCAGTCCAGCGTGGTGAAATGCCACTCCGGCTTGCACGACCGATGCAAGTCTTTTAGTGACTTTGAGAATCTCATCACCGGTTCCCAGCAGCATCAGAGATAATCCTTTCGCTTCTGCTCGTTCCTTCTCAGTTAAAGTTGTCTGGAGCGCTTCAAGAAGAGAAAAAGCAATTTGCTCAGACTTCGACCTACTGTATGCAAAGATGATGGCGCTTCCGCCGTCTGATATTGTCTTTAGGGAGATTTCGACTGCTGACCTGACCTTGTTATTGGTTGAAACCACATCCAAGTGAAGCGGAACTGGTCGCTCATCCCCCACTATAAGCTTACAACCCAGCCAATCAGCGATATCACTAGCGTTACCTGCGGGAGGACACAGGGCGATTAGCTGAGCGTGAGGTAGACTCTCCTTCAATCTCACTATTGTCGCTTCAAGTCTAGGTCCTCTGCCCTTGTCGGTTAAATAGTTGATCTCGTCGATTACGATCAGCCTGATTCTCTTGAGCCACCACGCCTTTGACCTGATGAGCTGGTCAAAGCGCTCATAGGTCATTACCAGAACTTGGTGCGTGATGAGATCTCCTCTGTTCATGGAGCGAGAGAAGTCGCCTGTATTGATCGCAACTTTCATCGCCTCGTCGCCTAAGGCGCGTCTAATATAGTTGAGTTGTTGGGCGGCAAGCGCCTTCAACGGAACGAGGAAAACAGCTTTCCTATTGTCATCCCCGTCAATCAGCAGCTTGAGAACTGCCATCAAACCTACAAGCGTTTTTCCACTCCCAGACGGAGCAACAACCATGAGGTTAGCTCCTTGGGTGAGACCTTCACTTAAAGCCAGCTTCTGTACATCACTCAACTCACGGATACCCAGTCTATTGAGGACACTATTCAAGGCTGACTGGAAATCCTCCTTTCCCCCACTTCCACTTTTCGTAAGCGACCCAAGAACCAAAGCCTGACCTCCTCCACATGAAGAATGCAAAACAACTTTGCAGGGAGCCAAAGCACTGTACGCCAGCCTTGAGGCTAATGTAACTGTTAAGTTCTCCTCTTGATCAGTGTATTATCATTGGTCGCTGAAGTTCTGCGCCCATTACGGTGATTCGATCGACTCTCCAGTGACTCAAGCTCTCGTTGCTTAACCCCTAGCAGCCATGCAACCGATAGCAAGCTACATGAGGCTACTAGAAGCCCAATGCCGCCAGGATCAGCAATAGCATTCAACAAGGCGTCAATCCAAGAGCCTTCTCCGCCACCGTTTCCAGGTTGGGTGGGGTTTGAAATGGCTTTCAGCAGGAGGGCGTCTGATGTGGACCCGGAGTAGTAGTTGGTTGACTGAAAGATGGAGTATGCTGAGTAGTTTCCTGTCTCACTGATCGTCATTTGCACTGACGCTGCTCCATCGTTTCCTGTCTCCCCGTTTAGTGTGAACTGTTTCCCCGATGGCGTCGACACCATGAATGTTATGTTGGCTCCAACAACTTGCTTCTCTTCAGAACCGTTTCTCTCAACTAGTTCTGAGATCAGTTGAATTGTGCAACCGATCTTGAGGGATCCCGCATCAGTACAATTCGAGGAAAGGATAAGTTTGGTCGGTGTCTTTTCCACATTGATGACTTTCGTTGCCCGTGAGAAGTTGAGTCTGTCTGAGCCATCAAAGACGACTCTCAGATCATATGCGCCTGAGGAGTTTGGTCTCCAATTGAATTCGATCTGACCTGACGAGTTTGACGACTTTGTATCAGCAAGTGAGTCGTTTGCGTAAAGTCGTAGTTCCGCCCCTCCGACAGGAATCCAGCTCTGATTTAGGGCATGTATTAGTGTTGAGACTGTGGTGTTTGATGTGGTTGAGTAATCGCCATCGCTTGGCTGGGTGAAAACTATCTCAGTCTGCGCTTTGATGGTGATACCATCGCCCGAGATTCGGACGGCCATTTGAGCCATGGAGGTCTGGAACCTGTCCTTGGAGGCCCTAATTGTCAGCCACTGGGTTCCAAGGAGTTCAGCCTTGATCGGGACTGTGATGTTTACCAGATATTCCCCGCTGTTGGCTGGTATCTCGATCTCTGTATATTCGTGTGTTGCAAGTCTGACCTTCACCGTTGCCCCTACCATCGGTAGATTGAATTGACTATCGGTCAGAGTTAGGTTGAGAAGGTAGTTGGATCCAAGGTTCATCGTGGTCGACGTGCTGATCGAGTTAATAACTACCCTATTCTGTTGAGCCGCAGCCCATGTCTGATTATAGTAGCTTAGAATCTCAGTTGCCATTCTCGTTGTCTCAAGCCTGTAAGGAGCGCTGTCATCGGACTTGAATATTCCACTTGGCTTCTGACAGTCTCTAATGAATTGCAGGAGCCTAGTCGCGTTGACGACGGACAACTTATTGAGAGCTTCTAGTCCCTTGAAGGAGTAGTAGGTGTCCACGAGGTTTGAGTATAGGTGTGAATTGAGGTATTCGGTTGTCTTGATGTAGTCGACATAGCCTAGCGCGTTCAGAAGTTGAAGTGAGGCGAGCGCCATGAAAGTGGTTTCAACAGGAGAGTAGGGCTCCAGAATGTAACCGTCGTCCCTGAAGTTGCCCGTTAGCGGGTCATAGAGGCTCATTATCTTCTGGATGGTTATCGAAGCATTCACGAGTCGACTTGGAAAGTCACTTGTGTAGTTTAGGAAGCTGGCTAGAGTCCAGAGGCTGTTTAGGGCATGGTGCGTGTATCGCAGTCCAGTTGTCAAGTTGTTGACCAGAGCACTTGAGAAACTCTTGTAGTATCCGCCGTAAGGGCCCGTGGTTACTTCACACTGGTTGACTTCGTTCCATATCTTCTGCGCGTTGCTGTTTATCCAAGCTTTGGAACCAAGGTGCAAAAGAGATGTGATCGCCAGATCTGTTAATATCACTCCCCGGGCAGCCCTCTGAATAAATGAGAATTCGAAGGGTTCCTCCACGTCGGGGCTCGTATACCCGTCTGAACTGGTAGGGTAGGTCAGCCTAAACCATTCAAACCTCGCTAGGGGTGTGACGTATGACGAGAGTATGGAACTGTTGAGGCTTCTCGCCCTTGTGGTATCTATCATGCCTAAATCGTGAAGAACGCTGATTCCGTTGTGGGTGTGCCAGACGTTTGAGACAGTTCGAGGGAGAGTCGAAAACCCGTATGTTGGTGTTGGAGAGAGGCATCTTGTGAGGAACCTGACAAATCCTTCAATGTCCCTAATCGCGTCAGTGCGACCCAGTTCTCCTAGCCCCAAGATGACCGGGTAGCTATCACTCACCTCATCAACAGGTTCATCTGTACGGTTAGCTCCAGACCATCCTCCGTCATCAAACTGCACAGAAGCAAGATAACGTGCAATGAGTGATTGATTGACGCGGTTGAGTCCTC
>Ga0315309_1000215_pt1 | contig 35067 bp, 30 predicted proteins | sample TDP4_MG_FD_203080 | JGI IMG/M metagenome (GOLD analysis project Ga0315309, IMG submission 203080) | Freshwater sediment microbial communities from Lake Towuti, South Sulawesi, Indonesia - TDP4 | ecosystem: Environmental > Aquatic > Freshwater > Lake > Sediment | place: Indonesia: South Sulawesi...
ATGTTTGTTGGATAGGAGAGTCTGCTGGTTCCAGCCAAGTCGGCGCCAGCGTAACCACACCAGTTGCACAAGAATCCAACAATCTTTGGCTCGTATTCTACCATAGTTCAAACTCTCCTCCTGTGCTACTACGGGATAGCCGCCTCCACCATTGCGTTGATCTGCCTCTCATTGAAATGCCTCATTGTTATGGCTCCAGTTGGACAGGTGACGGAGCACGTGCCACAACCCTTGCAGGAGATTTCGTTCACACGGGCGTTCACAACTTGTGGAGCAGCCTCTACGAGTTCGATGGCTTTGAACTCACACACTTCCTCGCATCTGCCGCATCCTCGGCACAGGTCTGGGTTAACAATGGCTGTGATGGCTTCGGTTCTCATTCTCTTGTTAGCCATAAGAATACCGGCTCGTGCGGCTGCCGCCTTCGCCGAAACTATTGACTCTGGAACATCTTTAGGTCCAGTGGCTGCTCCTGCCAAGAATATTCCGTCCATCTGAGTGTCAACAGGTCTAAGCTTCAGGTGAGCCTCCATTAGAAAACCGTCTTGACTTAGAGGGATCTTGAGCGTTCGTGCAAGAAGAACAGAGTCTTTGTGTGGAATGAGTGGTGTCGATAACACTACCCAATCGGTGACTAGTTTAACCTCGTGGCCCGCGAGCATGTCGTAAGCCGATACCAGAAGCTTCTGATCTGGGGTTTGGGTAATTTCAGGTGCTGCTTCTTCGATGAACTTTATGAATTTGACTTCGAGGTCGCGTGCTTTGGAGTACAAGTCTTCGTATTCTTTGTAAACTCGAAGGTCGCTGTACAGAATGATAACGTCGGTCTTGGGCGACTGTTCCTTTATGATTATGGCGTTTTTGATGGCGTTCATGCAACAGATGCGAGAGCAGTAGGGCCAGCCTTCTTCTTTTCGTGACTTTAGAATCTTCCTGAGTAGACGAGACGTATCGGACATTGCGAAGGCTTCGAGTTCGTACGCTCTGATTTCTCCCTTCCTTGACGCTACGCATTGTATCATGACCACTCGTTCTGGGTTTTCAATCGTTCCCTTGCTGAGCCTCTGGTCCATCTCCAGTTGTGTGACGATTTTGTCATAAACTCCATACTGATAGAGACCCTCAGGCGGCTGGTAGCTCAAGGCGCCGCACGCTATGATGATTGTGCCTACTTCGAACCCCGTTTTTTGACCGTTCTTAGAGACGGTGACTTGGTAGTTTCCAACATAGCCCTTGACATCTGCTATGATAGTTGAAGTCAATAACTGAATGTTCCTGTGATTATTCACCGCTTCAATGGCAGGATTTAGAATCTCCGACGCGTCCTGCATCGTGGGATAGAGTTTGTGGAGCCTACGAAGGTTTCCACCAAGTTCGGATTCTTTTTCAACCAAGTAAACCTTAAAGCCCTGATCTGCGAGGCTTAACGCGGCAGTTATTCCTGCTATGCCAGCGCCGATTATGAGGCTTGAGTCCTTTACGTCTATCTCAGGTTCTTCCTGTGGCTGCAGCCAAGTTGCCCTTGCCACAGCCATTCTGACAAGGTCTTTGGCTTTTTGAGTGGCTCCATCCGGCTCATGAGAGTGAACCCAGCTGCACTGTTCGCGTATGTTGGCCATCTCAAAAAGGTATTTGTTCAACCCTGCTTCCTGACAGGCTGACCTAAAAAGCGGTTCATGCGTTCTCGGAGTGCAGGAAGCTACAATCACTCTGTTAAGATTGTTTTTTCTAACAGCTTCTTTTATTGAGGCTAATCCCGCTTCAGAGCAGGTGTAAATGTTGTCTTCACTGTAGGCTACATTTGGCAATGTTTTGGCGTACTCCACTACCGCCGGAGTATTCACGACGCCGCCTATGTTGACGCCGCAGTGACAGATGAAAACTCCAATTCTGGGTTCTTCTCCCTCTTTCCATGTCATAGGTCTGGGGATGAAAGGTCTAGGCACTGGTCGAGGGGGTTCTGGAGTCACAACTGGTCGTTTTTCAGGGCTCTTTCTAGGTTTGGTAGCTCGTTTTCGTCTGCCGCGACCAGTTTTTGGCATGTTTTCACCTCAGCTTGAACGGGTTGCGTGCGCTTTTGCACCAGTTGCAGCAGAAAGCAAGAATTGAGGCTCGAATTTCGACTCGTCTTCTTCCACTGTAACTCATCTCTGATTAAGTTGCCTTCAAGGGGTTCGGGCCTAACTGCCTGATTCTCTGCGTTGTGTCTCGAACCAAAGCTGCAAACTTCTCGCCCTCGCCTGCTGAGATCCATTCAAGTCTGAGTCTTTCCGGTTCAATTCCAAGCTGCCCCAGCGCTTCCTTCAAGAATTCGAATCGTCTCTCCATCATGTAGTTTCCTTGAACATAATGGCAGTCACCAGGGTGACAACCAGTTATGAGCACGCCGTCTGCACCCCAACGGAATGCAGATAGAATGAACGTGGGGTCAATTCTTCCGCTGCACATTACCCGAATGACTCTAACATTTGTCGGGTATTCAAATCGGCTCGTTCCAGCCAAATCGGCACCTGCGTATGAGCACCAGTTGCAGCAAAAAGCCAAGATAGTTGGTTCGAATTCGGATTCCACTTTGGCTTCTTCCATCTAGGCTTCCTCCGTTAACCCCGCTTTAATCTGCGCAAGAACCTGCTCATCTGTAAAATGCTGCATGGTTATTGCCCTCCTTGGGCATTCAGCGGCGCATGCGCCGCATCCTCTGCAGAGAGCAGCTATAGTGTGAGACTTTCCTTCCTCAAGATAATGGGCGCCGTATGAACAGATTTCCTCGCAGAGCCCACAGCCAAAGCATTGATCCTCGTCTACAACTGAAGTCAGTGCTTCCGTTCTCATTTTCTTGTTAGCCATCAGGATGGCAGCGCGTGCAGCCGCAGCCTTGGCCGAAATTATTGATTCTGGAACATCTTTCGGTCCAGACACTGCGCCCGCTAGAAAGATTCCGTCCATCTGAGTGTCGACGGGTCGGAGTTTCACGTGGGCTTCCATGAGGAAGCCGTCTGAGCTTATGGGTATCTTGAGCATTCGGGCCAGAATGACTTCTTCTTTGTGCGGAATCATGGGAGTTGACAATACAACCCAGTCGCATGGGAGATGCATTTCTCGCCCCGACAAGGCGTCGTATGCCATTACGGTTAGTTTGCCTTCAGGCCCCTGCGTTATCTCAGGTGTTACTTCTTCAATGTGTTTGACGAATTTCACTTGTTTTTCCCTTGCCAGTGAGTAGAAATCTTCGTACTCTTTGTAGACCCTAACATCTCCGTACAGAATTGTGACATCTGTTTCAGGAAACTTGTCCTTTACAAGTATGGCGTTTTTGATAGCGTTCATGCAACAAATCTTGGAGCAGTATGGCCAACCCTCTTCTTTCTTTGCTTTGAGAATCTTTGCCAGTAACCGCGCAGTGTCAGACTTTGGAAAACCGGCAATGTCTACAGCGCGTATTTCACCCTTTCTGGCTCCGACGCACTGTATCATGACAACTCTTTCAGGCGGCTTCTCGATTTTGCCGTTCCTTAGCAGTTCGTCCATTTCTAACTGTGTCACGATGTTCGGATAGATTCCGTACTGATAGAGGCCCTTCGGCGGTGTGTAATTCATTGCACCGCAGGCAACAATTATGGTTCCAACTTCGACTTCCCTCTTTTCACCTTTTTTGTCGAGGGTAACTTTGAAGTTTCCAACATAGCCTTTGACGTCTGACAAGGTGGTAGAGGTCAAAGTTTCAATTTGTTCGCTTGTGTTCACAGCTTTTATGGTTGGCTCTAGAAGTTCATTCGTTTCCTGCATTGTTGGATACAGCATGTGCAGTCTTCGAACGTTTCCACCCAGTTCGGGCTCTTTCTCAACCAGATATACCTTGAAGCCTTGGCATGCAAGAGTCAATGCTGCAGTCATTCCGGCTATGCCGCCGCCGATGACCATAGATGTGTCCTTTATCTCAAGTTCAGGCTCTTCTTGGGGTTCTAGCCATGTGGCTCGTGCCACGGCCATCCTAACTAGGTCTTTCGCCTTTTTTGTTGCCTTTTCCTGTTGGTGAACATGAACCCAACTGCACTGTTCACGGATGTTGGCCATTTCAAACAAGTAATGGTTCAGCCCAGCCTCCCTGCAGGCAGATCTGAACAATGGCTCGTGGGTTCTAGGGGTACATGAAGCCACAATTACTCGGTTGAGATTGTGCTTCTCTATGGCTTCTTTTATCGATGATAATCCAGCCTCCGAACAGGTGTAAATGTTGTCTTCACTGTGAGCAACGTTTGGGAGAGTCCTTGCGTATTTAACGACTTCTGGAACCTTCACTACACCGCCTATGTTGACTCCGCAGTGACAGATGAACACTCCAATCCGAGGCTCTTCTTCCTCGCCCATAGCTTACACTCTCTCCAAGACCTCAGCCACTCTTGCCGCTGTCGCACTTCCTTGCATTATAGAGTCTGGAATATCACCTGTTTTGGGTCCTAAACAGTACCCACAAGCGAAGATTCCTGGAACAGTTGTGTCCACTGGATTAGTGAGAATGTTTGCAGCCTTGAAAAATCCATAGCCGTCCACACTTGCACCCAAGACCTTGGCCAGCTCTCGGGCATCAAATCGAGGTATAAGAGCGGGGCAGAGCACGACTACATCGAATTCTTGATTCTCTATTCTGCCAGCTACGGTGTCTTCATACCATACGGTAAGGTTCTTTGTTACAGGGTCCTCCTTGATTTCGCCAGGACTGCTGCGTATAAACCTCACGCCGTACTCGCTCTTAGCTCGATTAACGAATTCTTGGAAGCCTTTTCCAAATGCCCGAAGATCAATGTAGAATATGCTGACTGTAGTGCTGGGTTCATGTTCCTTAATGAGAACAGCGTCTTTAACCGAGTACTTGCAACATATGCTTGAGCAGTAGGTGGTTCCAAACCGCCTATCCCGAGACCCCACACACTGAATGAAAGCGATTTTTCTAGGTATTTTTCCATCCGAAGGTCGTATCAAATGTCCACCAGTCGGACCCGAGGCACAAAGCAGCCGTTCCAACTCGAGAGCGGTAACAACGTTCTTGTAGCGTCCATAACCATAGGTTGGAATCTGAGCGGGATCAAACAGGTCAAAACCGATGGACACAATGATTGCACCAACGTTCAACTCAACCTCTTGAGGCTCTTGTTTGAGGTCAACAGCACCTGCTTGACACATTTTCTGGCAGAGCCCACATTCGATACAGTTTACCTTGTCAACAGTCACGGCTCTGGGCACGGCCTGTGGAAACGGCATGTAGATCGCCTTGCGCATCCCAAGGTTCTCGTCGAACTCGTTAGGGACCTCAATAGGACAGTGATCAGCACATATGCCGCAGCCTGTGCATTTTGTTTCATCCACAAACCTTGGTTTTCTGAGAACCTTGACAACAAAGTTTCCAGGCGAACCTTTAACTTCTTTCACTTCGGAGTACGTAAGCAGTTGAACATTGTGATGATGAGAGCAGTCTATCATTTTCGGCGCCAAGATACACATGGAGCAGTCCATTGTTGGAAAGGTCTTGTCCAGCTGCGCCATCCTTCCGCCTATGCTCGGAGACTTTTCTACCAAATAGACTTTGTATCCTCTGCTCGCCAAGTCCAACGAAGCTTGTATTCCTGATATTCCGCCGCCTATGACCATAACTGCTTTTTCTGTCACTTCTTTCCCCTCCTTAAAGCCTGTTTTTTAACAGTTCAGTTATTGGGATTCTGTGCGCCTTGATTTCCCAGTCTTCGAGTTTCATGCCCATCCCCAATCTAAGAAGTTCAATAAAATGCATAACGGGCAGATTGAACTCCTCGTTGAAATGCCTTTTAATCTCTAATTGACCAAGGTCAAGCTGCAAAAAGCAGAAGGGACAAACCGTAACTACAGCTTGCACTTCTGCATCTTTTAAAGCATTAAGTTTCTGGACTGATACCTTTCTGGCCAAGTCATCATTTATGTCTCGTAGGGGACCTCCGCAACACATCTCTTTTCGTTCATAAGAAACTGATTCCACACCAGTGGCTTGAACAAGGGCGTCTAAGTCGTTAAAGCCTCTCAAAAGTTCAAAGTGTATGCGTTTAGGCTTGGTCAGATGGCATCCAGGTTGAGTTCCAACTTTCAATCCGTCAATAGGTTCCTTAATTGCACTCTTGACCTTGCTTACGCCTACGTCTCCGTAAAGCACATCAACGAGGTTCTTAACATCAACTTTTCCCTTGTACTCTTTGCCCACCTCAGAAAGCAACTGGTTGACTTTCTCTCTCAGTTCGGGATTTCTCTTCAGAACAGAGTTAACCATCAGCAATGATTCATAGCAGTCGTTGCAGAGAGTCATGATGTCGAGCCCCATCTCCTCGGCTATGCAGAGGTCGCGAGCAGCAAGCGCCATCCAGCTTGCGTAGTCAACTGATTGAATGCTGAATGGTGCACAGCAGTTGGCTCCCTTCATGTCAACCAGCTCTACTCCCAGCTCGGGCAGAACCTTCCTCACTGAAACCTCGTAGCTGAGTTCTCTAGCGGGTATGAGACAACCCAAGAAAAATGCGTACTTCATTTATTCTCACCATTCTATGTAGACTTTACTATCTTCTCCATTCCCGTTTTCTTCAGGATTTTTTGTACTTCCTCCACTCCATCTCCGCTGATTTTGCTCAAGCCGAGGCTTTCACGCTTGTCCAAGGCTGTTCGCACCGGATTTATCACCCGGCCTGTCTCGTACAGGGCTTTTGCTTGACCCGCAACCCCAACGGGTATGTTACCCTGTCTAACTGCAAGGTTCCTTATGGCGAACATTACTTCACCCACGTCGCCGCCTTGTGGACATCGGTCCAAGCATGTGAAACAGGACAGGCAATACCACGGTAGCTGATGAGGTAAGACTTCAGACTTGAAGCCTATTATGACCATTTCCATCAGTCGTCTCGGGTTGTGTTCGCTCGTCAGCCTTGCAACTGGACAGCTACTTGAGCATCGGCCACATTGGATGCACAGCAGAACACCTCTACCTCTTGGCGTATTCGCAATCTCTCCCATAAAACCTAGGTCAAGCTCACTCAAGACAATCAATCTCTCCACTAAACGTGCGGAAAAAAAGCAGATGTGAAAGGAGCCTAATATATTTTGGGTTTCTTATGCTTCAAACTTAACATAAAAGGAATGAGAAACGTGAAAATCCTCCATATTCTGCAGATGTTTTCCTTTTCCTAGCGCGCACGCGAAAAAGTATCCCTACATCAAGGTGAAGATCATAAACGATTGCCTAGTAGGATTTCATAGCAACGGGTTGGGTGTATTTGCCCGGTTTTTCTAGCGCCCGGTTTATGGCTATGACAGCTATGTCTCCACCGTTTTCAGCTATGCTGGCCACTTCTGAGATAAGTGTCCTCAGAATCGGAGATTCTGGAAGCTCTTTCATCAATCTCTCATGCTCGTTTCTAATAACTCTGGTTATCTCCAAGATGTTATTTGCCAATTCAACGTTTCCGTTGAAAACACAGTCCACAGCCTTCAGGAAGACGTTTTGAGCTAAATCGCTCAGGTTGACTATCTTGCTCATCACCTGCTTACTCGCTCTCTCCTTCCCATGAGTTCTTAACTCGACCGCTCTTCTAGCCATGTTTTCGGCGTGATCTGCGATAAGTTCAAGATACCTTGCGATGAGGGCGTAATATACAATTTGAGACGAGTCTTCCAAGCCTATTTTGTCGGCTATTGTGGGGTCACGCTGCGCTGAAAGGAGCAATCTTATGGCAAGCCAGTACATCATGTCGGCTTCGTCTTCTCTGCGAATGGTGTCTTCCGCTAATTCCAAGTTCTCCGTAAGCGCTTCCACAGCTTCTAAGTTCATTGTAGAGGCGATCACTGCAAGCCTGCGCAAAAGCATGTCTATCTTGAACCTGGTTGGGTCTATGGAACATTGGAGATCGATTCGTTCCGGCATCTCTTGCACTATGCCTAGTCCCATGAGTCTATGAGAGATTCTGCGCACTTCTTCGGTGTGCATTCTACTTATGCGGGTTGAAGAAACGACTCTGAAGGCATCGCGTCCAAGTGTGTAGTTTCCCACGATTAGTCTCTCTAACATTCCAGTTTCGTTGCATAAGTCCGAATTTATTATGTATTCCTCAGTCATTGTCTTGCGTTCTACTGTACTGCTGGGAATTATTTTTAGTGCACCATCTTTTTCTGGGAACAACATTACAAGGTCACCTTGCTTTAGACCCGTGGTTTCAACCCACTTCTTGGGCAGGGATACGCTAAAGGTGGAGTAACCGACGCGCTGTATTTTGCGGCTTTCCATAGTTCTTGGACCCCTACTTACTTGTAAGTAGTTCTATGATAAATATAAACACAGTATATATATGTTATGTTTGACGTAAGCTTAGCATAAGAAGCGGTCCTAAAGGAGGATAATGGATGCCTGAATGGGCAACTATAAGCATAAGAGGAGAACTGGTTGAGGAAATTAAAGGGCTCCTCAAAAGATCAGGGCGCTATCGAAGCATTTCTGAGTTTGTCGCAGAATCAATTCGGCTGCGTTTAGAGGAGCTTGCCCGAAAAGGAGAGTTAGTACCCGAGCCGCCTAAGATGGCGCGTCCGACTTCGTCTGTACCAGTAACTCCAGTTTCCTTGACTGCACCGCAGATCACACGGAACACTAGAGGTTATATAAACGTTCAGCTACAGCGAGCTGAGCAGATTTGGTGGGTTTTAGTCAGGCTTTTTGGGGATTTAGCTCATAAAGACACCAAAGTGGACGCGCAGCTTGCACGCGAGCTTCGAAATTGTAGAACTATGATAAACTTTGTTGCTTCCCATACTTGCCCCGAATGTGATATTGAACTGGCAAATGAGAGGCTGCCTGATCTTCAGCGTAGTCTTGAAAGGGTCAAGCGCGACCTTGTTGCAACAGCTATCTGTGTATGTGACGATTACGCGAAGGATTGGATGATCGAATTAGACAGAGCCGAACGAGGCGAACTTGGAGAAATTCCTCCCTCGGGACCCCGCTTTATCCCTGGCTTGCCAAGAAACAACACAATTTCATGGACTAGAATAACATTGTCGAAACCCGTGCCAAAGGAGAGAGTCGAAGAAATATCTAGGGTGCTCGGCGTAACAGTGAAAGCTGAAAACAGTCTGCATTTCGTAGTGCGGGGCGAGAAAAAAACCGTCAAAAAAGCCGTTGAAATGCTTTATCAGCTCCAATGAGGTGACAGATCAATCTTTCAAAGTGGGGTGAAAAAGTTGAGCCAAAAGGTCGGAGCAACACTCATCGTCGGCGGCGGAATCGCTGGAATACAGGCTGCACTCGATTTGGCGGACGCTGGGTTCAAAGTTTACATGCTGGATGAATCGTCCAGCATCGGAGGAACCATGGCGCAGTTGGACAAGACCTTCCCGACAAACGACTGTTCCATGTGCATCCTAGCCCCAAAACTTGTGGGAGCGGGACGACATCCCAATGTTGAGTTGATAACGAATGCAAGGCTTGAAGAGGTTGACGGCGAGGCTGGAAATTTCCGAGTAAGGATAACAAAGAGACCTAGATACGTTAACGAAGACAAGTGCAATGGTTGTGGCGTGTGCGCGCAGCATTGCCCAGTTGAGTTACCAAACGAATTTGACGAGAAACTCGGCATTCGAAAGGCAATTTATGTTCCGTTTCCTCAGGCTGTGCCATTAAAGTTCGCAATTGACGAAGACAACTGTCTAAAATGCGAATTGTGCATGAACGTTTGTAAAGCTGGAGCCGTGGATTTCAACCAAAAACCCGAGGTTCTCAACCTTAACGTTGGAGCAATTATTCTCTCGCCTGGTTTTCAGGAGTTTGACCCTCGCTTAAAGAGTATGTATGGTTATGGCCGATACGCAAACGTTGTTTCCAGCATTGAGTTTGAAAGAATTCTGAGCGCATCAGGTCCATACGGCGGCAAAACCCTGCGACCTTCAGACGGGACGATTCCTTGGAGGATAGCTTTCCTACAGTGTGTTGGCTCTCGCGACGCTTTAGTCGGAAACAATTACTGCTCCTCCGCCTGCTGTATGTACGCCATAAAGGAGTCGGTGATAGCGATGGAGCACACTCCGGGGATAAAGTGCACCATCTTCTTTATTGATATGCGAGCCTTTGGGAAAGAATTTGACGCTTACTACAATCGGGCGGCTGAAGAATATGGTGTAAGGTTCGTTAGGTCTAGGGTCTCAAGTGTACACGAAATACCTGAGACTCAAGACCTGATGGTGAGACACGTGGAAGATGAAACTCCAAAAGACGAAGAATTCGACCTCGTTGTTCTGTCTGTTGGAATGAAGCCTCCAAAACGCGTTGAAGAATTGGCCAAAATTTTGGGCATAAAACTGAACAAATACAATTTCTGCGCCACAGAAACCTTCTCACCTGTTGAAACTTCTCGCCCTGGAATGTTCGTCTGCGGCGCATTTGCCTCTCCAAAGGATATTCCTGAAAGCGTGGCTCAAGCAAGTGGAGCCGCCGCTAAAGCCGGGAGCATCATAGCATCTGAGAGGGGAAAACTCACGGTTGTGAAGGAGTATCCGCCGGAAAGAGATGTTTCTGAAGAGGAACCTCGCATAGGCGTGTTCGTCTGCCACTGCGGCATCAACATAGGCGGCGTGGTCAACGTCCCCGAAGTTGTGGAATACGTTAAAAAGTTGCCCAATGTTGTTTATGCGGAACACAACTTATACACATGTTCCCAGGACACCCAGAAGGCCATTCGTGAAAAAATAAAGGAACACGGCCTCAACCGAGTTGTGGTTGCTTCCTGCACTCCGAGAACGCATGAACCGCTTTTTAGAGAAACCGTTCACGAAGCCGGATTAAACATCTATCTGTTTGAGATGGCCAACATTCGAGACCAGTGTTCATGGGTGCACATGCATGAGCCTAAAGAAGCCACGGAGAAAGCAAAAGACCTCGTTAGGTCTGTTGTCGCCAAAGCTCGTCTGCTGAAGCCTCTGCCAAAACCCATGATAAAGGTTGTTCCGTCTGGGCTTGTCATTGGCGGCGGCTTGTCTGGAATGGTTGCTGCGTTGGAGTTGGCGAAGCAGGGCTTTGAGGTTCACTTGGTGGAGCGTGACAAGGAACTTGGCGGATACGCTCGCAAAATCCATTACCTGCTCGGGTCTCAAGACCCACAGCAACAGCTGAAGACAATCGTTGAAGAAGTTATGGAAAACGACAAGATTCACATTTACCTGAACTCTGAGATTGAAGACATCAAGGGCTACATTGGAAACTTCAAAACGACGCTGTCCAATTCTGGCGAAAAGAAGGAGATTGAGCACGGCGTTGTTGTGGTTGCAACAGGCGCATTAGAGTACAAGCCAAAGGAGTATTTGTATGGGTCCGACGAACGAGTGCTGACACAGCACGAGTTGGAAGAGAAACTAGTCCATGGAGGATTAGACGCAAGAATGGTCGTGATGATTCAATGCGTCGGTTCAAGAAACCATGAACGCCCCAACTGCTCAAGAATATGCTGCAGTCAAGCTGTCAAAAACGCGCTCAAAATCAAAGAAATCAGCCCTGATACCGATGTCTACGTCTTGTACAAGGACATGCGAACCTTCGGGTTCAAAGAAGATTTTTACCGTGCAGCAGCCGACAATGGAGTCATATTCCTACGATACGATGATGAAACCAAGCCTGAGGTCACTAAAGAAAACGGGAAACTCAGAGTCACGGCTTGGGAACCAGTTCTAAAGACATGGATTCCAGTCGAACCCGACCTCATAGTTTTGAGCGTGGCAACAGTTCCAAACCCCGACAATGAACGCTTGGCTGGAATGTTGAAGGTACCGTTGACCAAAGAAAAATTCTTCCTAGAAGCACACATGAAACTGCGCCCAGTTGATTTTGCCACTGACGGTGTATTTCTCTGCGGCATGGCTCATTCACCAAAATTCATAGATGAGAGCATTTCACAGGCATGTGCCGCAGCTGCCAGAGCCGCAACCGTCTTGTCGAAAACAGCTCTAGAAATGGAAGGAAGCATAGCAAGCGTTGATAAAGACTTTTGTAGCGGATGCAAAATCTGCGAGTCTGTGTGCGCCTATAACGCAGTCGAAATTGAAGAGAAAGGCGAAAAGCCAGTTGCCAAGGTTCTTGAGGCGTTGTGCAAGGGCTGCGGCGTGTGCGGCTCTTCGTGCCCAACAAAGGCGATCACCATGGGACACTTCACCAATGAGCAGATTCTAGCCCAGATCAAGGCTGCATTAGTGGAGGAAGTGAAGCATGACTGACGCAGAATTTGAGCCGAAAATCATCGGATTTCTATGCAACTGGTGCGCTTATGCGGGCGCTGATTTGGCTGGCGTCAGCAGAATGCAGTATCCTCCAAACGTGAGGATTATCAGAGTGATGTGCAGCGGACGAATAGACCCAGTCTTTGTGCTTGAAGCGTTTAAAGACGGAGCCGACGGAGTCCTAGTCGCAGGCTGCCATCTGCCCTCAGACTGCCACTATTTGTCAGGCAATTTCAAGGCTCAGAGAAGAATTTTCCTATTGAAGAAAGTTGTTGAGCAGTTTGGACTCGAACCTGAAAGACTCAGATTAGAATGGGTTTCCGCCTCAGAAGGCGACAGGTTCGCAACAGTTATTAGGGAAATGGTTGCGGAGGTAAAAAAACTCGGATCAAGCCCGCTTAAAAATGGAGGATAAAACCATGAGTGAAAAGAAAGAAGTCGAGACAAAAGCGACGTTGAAGATCTCCGACATAGACATGAAGTTCAAGAAGGAAGTCCAGAAGATTCCCGGCGGAGAACGAATGATGATGTGCTTCCAATGTGGCACATGCACCGCCGACTGCCCAATCGCCAGGTTCAGCGACTCATACAGACCTAGAAAACTTCTGCGAATGGCACAGTTAGGACTTAAAAACAAGGTTCTTTCAAGCGACCAACTTTGGCTCTGCGCAGCCTGCTACACATGCGTAGATCACTGTCCACAGGATGTAGAAATATCCAGCGTTATCAGAGCCCTCAGGAACATGGCAGTAGAAGAAGGGTACATGCCACCTGCTTTCAAAGAACTGGCAGGAGCCATCTTGGAAACAGGCTTAGCCTACAAGATTCCTCAGCTCAGAATGAAAAGAAGGCAGGAAGCCGGACTGCCACCATTGCCAAAGACCAACTTAGAAAATGTTACAAGGCTATTTAGCCGAACCGGCTTTTCAAAAGTGGTAGAAAAAGGAGGAAATTCAAATGCCCGAACTTAAATACTTGCTATTCCTCGGATGCGCTATACCCTACCGGGTGCTTAGCTATGAAATCTCGGCAAGAAGGGTTGCTCAAAAACTACACATAGAATTGGTTGAGATGCCAGACTACAACTGCTGTGGGCTTCCATTAGACCCGGCTAGCCACGAGGTCATGCTCATGTTGGCAGCGAGAAACCTCTGCATCGCAGAAAAACAAGGCTTGAACATTATGGCCCTCTGCCCTGGATGCGCTGGTACGTTGCGCAAGGTTAACAAGTTGCTCAAAGAAGACAAACATGAGAGGGAAAAGGTCAACGATTACTTGAAAGAGGTCGGACTCGAGTTCAAGGGAACCATCGAAGTTAAGCATCTAATGCAGGTTCTCGCCGAAGATGTCGGATTCGAAAAAATCAAGGAAACTGTTCAAAAACCATTGACGAACCTCGCAGTTGCCGAACACAATGGTTGCCACGTTGTGCGTCCACAGAAGCACATAGGATTCGACGACCCAGAAAACCCGAAGATCCTCAAGAGTCTCATAGAAGTGACGGGCGCCAAGTGCCTTGATTATCTGGATGAAACAGAATGCTGTGGTGCGCCCATAGTAGGTATCAACGATAAGATTCCCCTGTCGTTGGCCAGAGACAAACTCGCTCACATGAAGACCGTAAACGCGCAAGCAGTCATAACCGTATGTCCATTCTGCCACATGATGTTCGACACTAATCAGGCCAGAATTGAGAGAATGTTCAACGAAACATATGGCATGCCAGTCTTGCACTATCCTCAGTTGCTGGGCTTGGCCATGGGTTTCACACCTGATGAACTGGCTCTAAAGGAGCTGAGAGTTGACGCTTCTAAGCTGGTGAATCTGATATGAGTGCTCAAAAACTCAAGTTTGCCTTCTACTGGGCGGCGAGCTGCGGCGGCTGCGAGATAGCGGTTCTCGATGTCGACGAGAAAATACTGGATGTTGTCGCCCTCGCAGACATCGTGTTTTGGCCTGTAGCCATAGACGTCAAGTATAAAGATGTTGAAGCCATGCCTGACAAGAGTATCGATGTCTGCTTCTTTAACGGTGCCGTCAGAAACGAGGAACAAGAATACTTGGCGAAACTGCTGCGCCAAAAATCCAAAGTCATGGTTGCTGTCGGGTCATGTGCCCATCAAGGCGGCATTCCAGGGTTGGCCAACGTTGCCGACCGAAAAGAAATCTTTTCCACAGTGTATCTAAACAATCCTTCAACAGTCAATCCCAAGGGAGTGGTGCCACAAACCAGATTCAAGGTTCCAGAGGGAGAATTGAAGCTGCCTGAGTTCTACGACACCGTCAAGACCCTAGACCAGGTTGTAGACGTCGACTATTATTTGCCAGGTTGCCCACCAACACCTAAGAGAATCGCTGGCGCAGTTGAAGCCATAGCAAAGGGCGAATTACCCCCAAAAGGATCGGTTCTCGGACCAGAAAAATCAGTCTGCGACGAATGCCCAAGAAAGAAGGAGGAGAAGAAAATCAGCAGAATATATCGTGTTTACGAGATTGCGCCTCAACCAGAAAAATGCCTTTTAGAACAGGGAATAATCTGTTTGGGACCAGCCACCCGAGGCGGATGCGAAGCCCAATGCATCAGCGCCAACATGCCCTGCACTGGATGTGGCGGACCATGCCCAAGGGTAACTGAGCAAGGAGCAGCCATGATAAGCGCCTTGGCCTCCATCTTGGGGCTTGAACAGGAGAAGGACAAGGAGTTTGACCCACAAAAACTCATTGACCAGGTTAAGGACCCGTTGGGAACGTTTTACAGGTATTCGTTACCCAGTTCTATTCTGCGCAGGAGAGTGAGAAAATGAAAGAGATAACCATCGACCCCATCACAAGGCTTGAGGGACACGGAAGAATTCAGATATTCCTAAACGAAGAGGGAAACGTGGCAAACGCCTACCTGCAGATTCCAGAGTTGAGGGGTTTCGAACGATTCTGCATGGGAAGAAAAGGAGAAGACCTACCTCAGATAACGCCTCGAATCTGCGGCGTGTGCCCCGTAGCCCACCACATGGCTTCAACCAAAGCCTTAGACGCAGCCTTCCACGTTGATCCACCCCTAGCGGCTAAGAAGCTGAGAGAACTAATGTACAGCGGCTACTATGTCTACGATCACACGTTGCACTTCTACTTCCTAGGTTCACCAGACTTCGTTGTAGGTCCAACCGCTCCCGCGGCTGAACGAAACATTCTGGGCGTCATAAATAGGGTAGGCTTGGACGTAGCCAAAGAAGTCATTAAACACAGGGCGTATGGACAGAAGATTACAGCCATGATTGGAGGCAAGGCCACTCACCCCGTCTGCGGATTGCCAGGCGGCATGTCTAAGGCTTTATCTGAGGAGGAGCGCCGAGAGATTGAGAAGATGGCTGAATCATGCGTTAAATTTGCACAGTTCACCCTGCAGGTGTTCAATGACGTTGTTTTGAAGAACAAGCAGTACGTGGATGTCATTCTCAGCGATGCTTACAAGCATCGCACCTACTACATGGGTCAGGTTGACGAGAACAATAGGGTGAACTTTTACGACGGTAAGATTCGCGTGGTTACGCCTGAGGGCAGGGAATTCGCCAGGTGGGCGCCCGTCGACTACTTGAACAACGTTGAGGAGCATGTGGAAGAGTGGACCTACGTTAAACTGCCCTACCTCAAGAAGGTGGGTTGGAAGGGCTTGGTTGACGGACCAGAGAGCGGAATCTACAGGGTTGGACCACTGGGACGATTGAACGCTTCTGAGGGAATGGCGACGCCGCTGGCGCAGGAAGAATACAAACGAATGTACGAGACCCTGGGTGGAAGACCCGTTCACTCGACGCTTGCGTTCCATTGGGCTCGACTAATTGAATTACTGTACGCTGCAGAAAGAACGCTGGAACTGAGCCGAGACAAGGATGTAACAAGCAAAGATATCCGTAACCAGCCAGGACAGCCTGGTGAAGGCGTGGGCATAGTTGAGGCTCCGAGGGGAACGTTGATTCACCATTACGCGCTTGATGAGGACGGGTTGGCAAAAAAAGTCAATCTGATAGTTGCCACGGTCAACAACGCTCCAGCCATATGCATGTCCATAAGAGACGCGGCTAAAGGCTTGATTAAAGGCGGAGTGGTCAACGACGGCTTGCTGAATATGGTGGAGATGGCCTTCAGAGCCTACGATCCGTGCTTTGGCTGCGCCACCCACTTTGCAGTTGGACAAATGCCCCTAGAAATCAGCATCTACGACAAGAACAAAAACCTGCTAAAAGTAGTAGGAAGATAGATTTCCAAGATTTCTTTTTTTCTCACACTTTTCGTTTGGCTTTTTGGTTTAGTCGAATACTTCACGCTCTATACGTAACTTGTTTAGAAAAGCAAATTCACTGCCAACAATTTGAGAGACCTGTCAGAAAAAGCTTTTAATCAAAATAACATATGAGTGAAGCTTCGATGGACGGAAATTATATGCCGTTGTCAACATCGGATTTGTTTAGAATTCCAGTTATATACTTCTTCGATTTAGCACCGGACGGAAAAGTGGCGCTTTACTCTTCAAATCTCACCGGCGTCCCGCATCTTTACATCTTACAGACAAGACCAGGATCCAAACCAAAACAGGTTACAAGTGGAAACGATCCTGTCCTGTTTGGACTTTTATCACCAAGCGGAGATGACATTGCTTATCTTCAGGACAAAGACGGTGATGAACTGTATCACTTATTTCTCATGTCTGGAAAAAGCGGAAAAGGCGAAAAGGCTCTGCAGATCTCCAAGAACGCATACAGAACGATAGGGGCAGGCTGGCATCCTGAAGAGAAAGAGGTCACTCGTAGTTACGTTGCTAAAAAATCTTGTGGTCTTGAAACGATTAATGTGAAGACTGGCGAGAATTTCGTGTTGAAAGAGCAAAATGCACCACTGCTTGATGTTGAGTATTCTTGCGATGGCAGATGGATCGCATGCACTGAGTATGGCGGCGGTAAAGACCCAAAGAATCTGCAAATCACGGTTGTTAACAGAAATAACCCTGCCGATACATTCAACTATAAATTCAAAGACGGCTCTAAAGAGATGCTTCCTTCATGGTCGCCTGACAATAAGAAATTAGCGTTTCTAAGCGATGTAAGAGGCAGAAATCAGGTAGTTATTCAAGATTTCCAAGGCAAGGAACATTTCTTCCTAGTTCTTGAAGAGGGAGAAGAAGCAATTGATACACAAGAGATAGGCTGGGCTCCTACAGGCGATAAAGTATATTACATCGTGAGCAAACACAGCCGAACCAAACTTTACGAGCATCCGTTTGATGGAGAAAAAACCGCACTACCATTTCCTATGGGTACAGTTCTAATGTCTAGAATCAGCAAGAACGGAACAAGAGTGGTAGTCCTTCACTCTTCCATGTCATCACCTGATGGTCTCTACTTATACGAAACCGAAACTGACGCTGTGAGACCTCTAACCTCAAGGAAATATAAAGTGAACCTAACTGAACTCGCAAAGCCTGAATCTGTATGGTACAAGTCGTTTGATGGGTTGAAAATTCACGCATGGTACTTGCCAGCTGGTCATGGAACACCTTCGTACCCAGCAGTTGTTTGGCCCCACGGAGGCCCTTGGGGGCAAACTTACGATAAATGGGACCCACACCTGCAATCCATTTCGCAGTCAGGGTTTGCTGTTTTAGCCCCGAATTTCCGCGGATCCACGGGGTATGGAACAACATTCCGTAACATGGACTTGTCTGACCCCGGTGGCGCAGATTTGGAAGACATCGTTTATGGTGCTGAATGGTTAACCAAACAGCCTGGAATCGACAGCTCCAGAATTGCAGTAATGGGTAAATCTTACGGCGGATTCATGACTCTCATGGCTCTTACAAAGAAACCTGAAGTTTTTGCCGCAGGAGTTGCTTCTGTACCCATAACCGACTGGTTAGAAATGTACAAGTTATCCGATCCTGCATATCGCAGGTTCATAGAGGAACTTTTGGGAGGACCTCCAGAGAAAAAGGAAAAACTTTACCGTGATAGATCTCCAATCACTTATGTTTCCGGAATCAAAGCACCCGTCTTAATAAGTTGCGGTAGACATGATTCTCGATGCCCGATTCAACCTATAGAAAAGTTTGCAGAAAAACTCAAGGAAATGCATCATCCTCACGAGCTCAAAGTTCAAGAAAAAGAAGGACATGGATTTGTAAGAGTAGAAGCCAGCATACAAGAAGCAAAAACCGCAATAGAATACCTCAGAAAAACACTCATCACACACAAACCTGTTTAGATTACGCCTGTTGCTTTGGCTAGTTTCTCCGCGGTTTCCAGCGTTAGTGTGCGTTCATCAAGTATTGTGTAGCGGTCTGGTCGGATTTCGGCAGAGCGAACTAGTGCTTCTACGACCTGGTCGGGCTCCAAACTCAATTCCTCTGCAGTTGTGGGCGCGCCTACACGCTTCAACGTGTCTCTTATTTGTCTCCAGTTCATGTTGTGCAGTCGCGCCATCATAATTGTTCCAACGCCGCACTGTTCTCCATGTAGGGCGGGTTTGGACGCCAACTGATCAAGTGCATGACTGAACAGATGTTCCGAACCGCTGCATGGACGGCTGCTTCCGGCGATGCTCATGGCAACGCCACAGCTTATCAACGCTTCCAACAAGACACGAAGGCCCTCCTCGCTTTCAGCCTTTAGCAAACCAGCGTTTCTGACCATTAGTCTGGCGCCCATTAGGGCTAGGTTGGCCGAGTATTCTCCGTAATACTCATTCCTGACTTCGTGGGCGAGTTTCCAGTCTCGCACGGCGGTCAGCTTGGCTATGACATCAGCACAACCACTTGCTGTGAAGCGATAAGATGAGTTAACAATGACGCTTGTGTCGGCGACTATGGCCATTGGTGACTGCGCCATAACTGAATATGGTTTGTCTAACCCCTTGAGCGACACAAGTGGGCTGGCGATTCCGTCATGTGAGGCCGTTGTGGGCACGCTGATGAATGGAGTTTCCTTATGCGATGAGCTGATTTTGGCTACATCGATTTTTGTGCCTCCGCCGATGCCCAGCATGACTTCTGGCTTTAACTCATCAATCTTCTCTTCCACGAAAACTATGTCCTTGATGTTGCAAGAAGTAACTACAAGGTGGTCAACACTTAATCCTGCATCGCTGAGTAAGTCCATGACTTTGCGGCCGGCTACGTCTAAGGTTTTGGGTCCCATGACGATCAGAGCTGATTCAGAAAAGCCCAACCGCTTGCATATCTGTCCGATAAGCTCTAGGGTGTTGTTTCCAACAACCACTTCACGGGGCAATTGCATTCGATGCAGGTTTAAGCTCAACAACGACCACTATCAAGGGTTAGAACTGTCCTTTATTATTTGCATATGAGATTTTTAAATCAGTCGGTACGATGGCTCTGGTTTCATTAAAGCCTAATGGAGCATAAAGAAACGCATGATGTCGTTGTAGGCAAACACTACCTCAGAGGTCAGAAATGAGGGGACAGCCAAACTAACCTTTGATTACGAGCTTTTCTCTCTGTTGGTATTGCCGTTGACCGGGTCTATGAGTGTTGCTATTCTTTATAATATGAGGCTGGTAGAATTGTCACAGTGATTTCTGCGAAATCTTCAAGCATTCTGACGAGTTCACTAAAGGTCAATCATGCAAGCCTCGCCTATTCATTAATGTTTAACTCGTTAATCTCGCCGAGGTCTGTGAGGGAATTCAGCTTGATTTTATGGTCTGAGATGGTGTAGAGTACGTTGTCGATATACAGTGATCTCTTCACCGAGTATTGAAAGTCATAGTAGAATTCGCTTTTCAATAACTGTTCTGCGCCATTGTCTAGATGGGTGATTCTGCCTTGGAGCTCAAGCCCCTTTTCCAAGGATATTTGAAACACGTAGGCTCCGTCCCAGACAAAGTCTCCATAAGCGTAAGGTGGAATTTCACCGGGATATTCTGCCGGGTTTATCTGTGCAACCGTTACAGGTATGACTAGAAGGTTCTTGGACTTGTCAAACAGAAAGGCTTTGTGATCCCTTAAGACTGGTGAGTCTGTTCCTCGGTCCCCTATCTCGTATTTGGCTACTTCTTTTGGGCTTTCAACGTCGCTGACGTCGAAGAGCGATATTTTTATTCCTTGATACCATGCGAAGTCTCCGCCTTCGCCTTCTACGGTTTCTTTGCCTATGCCTATTATATGTGTCTCATCATAGGGGTGCAGGTAATCTGAGTAACCTGTAATCTTCAGCTGGCCGAGAACCTGTGGGTTGCTAGCGTCGCTCAAGTCCAGTACAAACAAGGGGTCAATTTTCTTGAAGGTTACGAGGTAGCCCCTGTCGCCCATAAATCTTGCTGAGTAAATTCTTTCTCCAGGAGCAAGGTCTTCGAGTCTTCCAGTTATCTCCAGATTCGAGTCCATGATAAACACGTGATTTTTGGATGTTGATTCTCCCAATCCCCAAATCTGACCTGTTGTGGTTGCTATTCTGAAGTGCCCATTGTATTCATCCATGGAGAACTGGTTTAGCACGTAGCCAGATACCTCCCCGCTTGCTCTGTATTTTATCTGCCCGTTTTCCACACGTATTCTGTGAATGACTGTTTTCTCAAGCGCTTGAGGTATCTCCATCCGTTCTGCGCGGGTTGTGTATGGATGTGTTATATAGATATTGTTTGGTGAGACGTACATGTTGCTTGTGGTTCCAAACAGAAACGGTTGAACGGTTGGTTTCTGCGCGTCTTTTTGGACGTTGATGGCAACAATGGTTGTGAACGAATAGTTGTAGTCTGTGACGTTGGAGTAGTAAATATCTAAAGGTGATATTTCTTCAACCGAGCCATCAGAATAGATTTTTGGAAGCTTCACTTCATCTTCAAAATAATAGGCAGGGTGGTTTATCACAGCGTAAACATAGTCGCCTATCATTCTGGAGTTGAAGTAGTTACCGTCCAGTGAGACGTTTCTGGATAAATCTGGGTTTCCTCTGTCCACCACATTGTAGACTTTGATAAATGTTCTCCAAGTGTAAGAGTCGCTGATAGGTTCTCTATCGATTCCATAAATCTCGTAAGGACTTGTTTCTTCAAACACTACCAGCCTGTCATCGCTTATGAAAACGCCTTTCAGGGTCCCGTTGAATTTGATTTTAGAAAGAATCTTAGCTTCGTCAGCTGGATAAGCCTTCAAAATCGTGATGTTCTTTTCCGACATTATGTAAATGTATTCACCATCGGTTTTAACAATGTCAGCCTCGTCTACTCCCTCAATCTGGATGTTTGTCTTGGAATAGCCCGGAGCAGTGGGGGCTGGATTATTGCTTTCCGTTCTCATCCCGGAAAAGGCTAGGGGACTCACAAAAAATCCATCATATCCATAGTAAGGACCAATCCTTGAACTCCTGTTCAGGAAACCCTTCAATTCATCATAAGAAGAGAACTTCCTCAACTGGACATTTCCTAAGGTTCCAGATTCCTCAAAATAGGATGGAACAATGGAGCCAATGACGCCAACAGCAACCAAAAGCAAACCCAAAAACAGGGAAAACAGAACAATTTTTTTCATTTCTTTCCACCAACAATGCGTACACTTTCTACATTCTTAGTATTGAAAAATGAGATTTAATTCTATATTTCAGAACAACCCGTACTAAAATCAGAACGATGGAGTATTCTTTGTCTCATGCGCTCGAGCATAAGCAATAGCCAATTTGGCAACGTAGATTATGACGCCAAACAGGATAAGCATCCGTCCCCCGACTATCATTTCGATTGCATTAATAGGATGACCTATCAACAGGAGAATTATTCCAGTTAGAATCATAAGCGTTCCAACACGCGCACGCGTGTAATAGTCTATTAGCCATGAAAAGAATACTATTCCCAACAGTATGATACCAAGCCCAAAAAGAGGAAGATAGTAAGCCAGTAGGGCCGTGGGAGTACGAATGACACTCCGACGCAGACCATTCCGATGCCTATCCAAAAGTCATCACTCAAAAGTTGGATTCTGTACCTTTTGCCTACCCAGTAGCCGACCAACGCACCTAAGATATTGACCAGAAGGAAGACTGAGAAGGCGATGACAAGGGCATTGTTATAATTGTCTCATACATTGTAATGTAATATAACCTGGTCTCCCTTAACTTCCCAATTAGGAGCCAAAGTTACATCCACTGTTAAGAAACGAATCCCACGGTAATAAAGCCAAGGATACAACTCCCGAACTTGTTGACTAAGCCATCTTGGAGCGGGCAACTCACCGTACCAAAAATAAAAAGGAAAGGAAACTAACGGGGATACCGAAAAAACTTACAGGAAAAACCGTGGAAAAAAGCGAAACCGCAATAATGAAGAGCGTTATGTCAAGCATGTAGCTTCGCGGCTTAGCACTTCTCGCATAACGATACAACAAATACGTTGAAAGCAGCATAAATTCTTCAAGAATACATGCTATAGTGGCAACCTATAAAGGCTAATGAGGGCACCCACAGGGAAAGTTGAAAAAAATTCCACTAAGCCACGCTAAACAGCATACAAATGCACCACAAACCAAAGCCAAACAAAACCCAAACCACAAACAGCTCCGCCTCACTCCAAAATACAAGATACCAAAACCAAGCAACAAAAAACAACACCAAGTTCAGGAAACAACTAAAAGTTACAGAAAACAATAAAAAACAACCAAATTCACACACAAAGACCAACCCACAACGCTGAACACAACACAGCAACCCTTATATCACCGAGAACCGCCTCAAGATATTTTTGGCGAACAAGGCATCGCCGTCCGTAACTACAAAGGCGGCGTCAACCAAGACAAAAAGGCGCAACGCCTAAGGATGACCAACGGTTGACCTCCAGATACGGACACAAAAGATGTAGACCCGAAACAAAACAAACAACTCTCGGGTCAAAAAAGGGCTTGGCACGCATATTTCCCCAATTCCAGCTGACAATGCGGCAGATGTTTGGTACTCCCAAACAAAAAAATAATCATCAAACCAAATCCGGTTGATCCTGCCGGACCCTACTGCTATCGGGGTGGGACTTAAACATGCGAGTCGAACGTTTCACAGCCACGAGTGAAACGTGGCATACGGCTCAGTAACACGTGGCTAACCCACCCTCGGGACGGAGACAACCCCGGGAAACTGGGGCTAATACCCGATAGGCGAAGACCCCTGGAATGGGTCTTCACCCAAAGGGCGTTAAGGTCATGCTCCTTAACATCGCCCGAGGACGGGGCCGCGGCCGATCAGGTAGTTGGTGAGGCAACGGCTCACCAAGCCTATAACCGGTACGGGCCGTGGGAGCGGGAGCCCGGAGATGGGAACTGAGACAAGGTCCCAGGCCCTACGGGGCGCAGCAGTTGCGAAAACTCCGCAATGCACGAAAGTGTGACGGGGCTACCCCGAGTGCCGTCCGCTGAGGATGGCTTTTCTCCGCTGTAAGGAGGCGGAGGAATAAGGAGAGGGCAAGTCTGGTGTCAGCCGCCGCGGTAATACCAGCTCTCCGAGTGGTAGGGATGATTATTGGGCTTGAAGCGTCCGTAGCCTGCCTTTCAAGTCTCTCGTTAAATCCAGCGATTTAATCGTTGGACTGCGGGAGATACTGTCAGGCTGGGGGGCGGGAGAAGCCGACGGTATTTCCGGGGTAGGGGTAAAATCCTATAATCCCGGGAAGACCACCAGTGGCGTAGGCGGTCGGCTAGCACGCGCTCGACGGTGAGGGACGAAAGCTGGGGGAGCGAACCGGATTAGATACCCGGGTAGTCCCAGCTGTAAACGATGCGGGCTAGGTGTTGGAGCGGCTACGAGCCGCTTCAGTGCCGCAGGGAAGCCATTAAGCCCGCCGCCTGGGGAGTACGGCCGCAAGGCTGAAACTTAAAGGAATTGGCGGGGGAGCACCACAAGGGGTGAAGCTTGCGGTTTAATTGGAGTCAACGCCGGGAACCTTACCGGGGGCGACAGCAGAATGAAAGCCAGATTGAAGGTCTTGCTGGACGAGCTGAGAGGAGGTGCATGGCCGTCGCCAGTTCGTGCCGTGAGGTGTCCTGTTAAGTCAGGCAACGATCGAGACCCACGCCCTCTGTTGCTTCCGAGGAGTTTTTCCAAGGGGCACTCTGAGGGGACTGCCGCCGATAAGGTGGAGGAAGGAGTGGGCCACGGCAGGTCAGTATGCCCCGAATCCTCCGGGCCACACGCGAGCTGCAATGGCTGGGACAGTGGGTTCCGACCTCGAGAGGGGAAGGTAATCCCGAAACCCGGCCTCAGTTGGGATCGAGGGCTGAAACCCGCCCTCGTGAACATGGAATCCCTAGTAATCGCGCGTCATCAGCGCGCGGTGAATACGTCCCTGCTCCTTGCACACACCGCCCGTCGTTCCACTCGAGTGGGTTTAGGATGAGGCGTGGTCTTTTTGGCTGCGTCGAATCTTAGGTTCGCGAGAGGGGAAAAGTCGTAACAAGGTGGCCGTAGGGGAACCTGCGGCCGGATCACCTCCTATGTTTAGCAGCCGTTAGTCAGTTGGAGGGGAAAAGGCCAAGCTCTATAGCCTATTGCGTCGTGAATTTGATTGTTTTTTATTGTTTTCTGTAACTTTTAGTTGTCTTTTATTGTTTTTAGAACTTTTAGTTGTTTCCTGTACTTAGTGTTGTTTTTTGTTGTTTCCTGTAATTCAGGCTGGTGAGACTGTTCAAGAGGAGAAGAGGGAGGGAGCCGCTGTTTTTTGGGGGTTGTTTTTCTGTGGTGTTGTTCTGGTTGGCGTTTTTGATTGCTGCTGTGGTTGTGTGCGTGTTGAAGTGGACATGTGCTATAGTGTCGTCATCATCATGCTTGTTGTTGTGTATGTGGGGTGGTGGAAACTGTGTGGAAGGAGAAGGAGGTCTACTTTTAACCACATTGTTTTGTTGAGGTAATGGTGCTGAACAGGATGGGCTTTCCTATCTTATCCGCCTTGACTATGTGATATGGGTAGGTGAGAATCCTGCCTGTTACACATTCTTTGTCGGGATGAGTTTTCTCCACTTTGACAATCACCGATAGGCCAGTGTCGATGATTTCTTTGACCTCTATTCCATATCCAGTTGTAAGGGGTCCGCCCATGAATACAGCGATAATTGTGCTTCTGGAAAAATCTACGTCAGGCGGTGAAGGCTGGGGCAGCATGATTTTTCCATGCTTGTTCCATATATCTGCCCATTGGTCAGCATCATTGACAACGTGATATGCTGAGTTTTCATGTCCCGAAACACTTCCTTTCCCAACCGTTTGGAATTCGATTCTTGTCCCAGTTCCAGTTACTCCGAAAGTGTGCAGAATCAAAACAGTAACCAATAAAACGACCGAAACAACTAAAACGAGCAAACGCTTCCTGCGCATTTCATCCTCACAATTAAACACAAAACTTCGCACATATTTAATTCTACACATTAGAACGTCATGGCGCTTGTCTGAAAACAGACATCAGTGTCTCCTTAAATTATTAATGCAACTTGAAATTAGATTTGACTGATGATGTAAAGAATAGTCCTCTAGAAAAATGTTTCAGAGGTTATTAATAGCAGTGAACCCGTATCAATATTCTCGGGACATTCATTATGCTGCTTCTTTCCCCGTAGCTATCGACTGAAAGGAGATGAGAAAGAGATGAGAAAGATGTTATTGACACCGCTCATAGTGTGCATGGTTGCACTTCTATCCATGCTATCGATGCCAGCAGTTTCGGCACAGCCTATGAAGCCTCTTAGATGTTTAATGGTGATAACATTTGATCCAAATTTACCTGATCCTCATTGGATAGGAACCGTTATCGGAGACATCAATGGAAAAATCGAATTCTGGGAACAACCGGAAAACTATGTTGTAGGCAAAACGGAACACTTCTTTGAAAAATTCCTTATCACGACGGCTGATGGAATGATCGAGGGATTTGACGGAGGTGTTTGGAACTTTCCGACCTTTAAGTTTAGGGCTAACGGTTGGGTAACAGTTGCGTCGAGTGATTGGGCGTATTTGATTGGATATAAAATGCATGAAATTGGCACGACATCTCCATTTCCCCCAATCCCACCCGAAACAGTAGTGATTGGCACAGCCACAATGACACTAGTGCAGGGATGATTTCATCACAGTTCACAGCGAATAAGTGGTCAACACTTTGTTAGGAGCAACCTCTTCCATTTTTTTGTAAAACCTGTAACATTAAATACCAAGAGTGATGCAAATAGAATAGGTCAATTCTTAAAGAAAAAATACGCAGAGTATCGTTTTTCGTTGAATACAAATACCAAGCATAAACAAAGAAAATTTTGGACAGTGTTCGAGGTTAGCATGGAAGAAGGAAGCAAAATGATGACCGAGGGGTTTATGTTGTGCTTCCAAACTGAGGATCTGAAGGAAGGTGTGAAGGCGTTTTTTGAGAAGAGGGCGGCTCAGTTTAAGCGAAAATAAATAAGGCTTCGCTTCCGTCTTTTCTTTTTCTCTAGGGAGATGTTTCTCGTTTGACCGAGAAGGTAGCCGTTGTTGGTGTAGGTCACGCCAAGTTTGGTAAGAGAACGGACGTGACGATTAGAGAGTTGGCTCACGAAGCCGTTAAACCAGCTTTAGAAGATGCTTCGATAACGACGGCTGAGATAGACGCTTCAGTTATAGGCGTTGCTGAAGACGTTTTTGCGGCTCAAGCCTCGCCTAGTGCTCTCATTCACGATTATGTTGGCATGGGAAACAAGCCCTCGTTCCGTGTCGAGGCTGCTTGTGCCACAGGTAGTGCTGGTGTTCGAACGGGTTGGTCTTTGATTAAGGCTGGTTTGGCTGAAGTTGTGCTCGTTGTTGGCGCTGAAACGATGACGCATGTTGGTACACCTATGGCGACAGAGTGGATGGCTCGGGCTGATGACACTCGTTGGGAGTATCCTTTCGGCATCACATTTCCAGGCTTATACGCTTTGATGGCTACAAGGCACATGCATGAGTTCGGCACGAGTCGTATGCAGTTGTCTATGGTTTCTGTCAAGAGCCACAAGTACGGTGCGTTGAATCCATTCGCTCACTCGCAGAAGGAGGTTACCTTAAACGAGGCGATGAACTCTGTTCCCATCTGTCAGCCCCTTAACCTTTATGACTGTTGCCTTATTTCAGACGGCGCCGCTGCAGTTGTCATGGCTAGCGAGGAGAGAGCTCGAAAGATAAGTGACACGCCTATCTGGATTACAGGGCTGGGCTGTGCATCTGACACCATGATGATAGCTGAGAGACCTAACCTGGTCGGTTTGGCGGCAAGTCAAACTGCGGCAGATCAGGCGTATAAGATGGCTGGTGTGACGCCTAACGACATTGACGTGGCTAATACACATGACTGTTTCAGCATCGCTGAGATAATGTCTTATGAAGACTTGGGCTTCTGCAAGAAGGGTGAGGGTGGCAAGTTCATTGAGGAGGGCCAGAGTTACATTGGCGGTAAATTGCCTGTCAATGTGGATGGTGGTTTGAAGTCGAAGGGTCATCCGCTTGGTGCTACAGGTGTTTCTATGACTGTTGAGATTGTGAAGCAATTGCGTGGCGAGGCGGGTAAGAGACAAGTGAGCGGAGCGGAAATCGGGTTAACACACAACGTAGGCGAGACTGGACAGTACTGTTTTGTGCACGTTTTCAAGAGGTGAACGGCGAGTTGAAGTTTGGTCACGTATCTTGGCTTCCTCAAACCGAAGTGATTACGAAGCTTATTGAGGGGCTAAAGCAAGGCAAGCTTTTAGGAACGAAGTGTAGCAAGTGTGGCGCCAAGTATTTGCCGCCTCGGACTCAGTGCAAGTGTGGCTCACATGAGATGGAGTGGTATGAAGCGCCGACTAAGGGTAAGCTAATCACTTATACGACGGTGACTTCTCCGCCTGACAGCATGGCTAAGTATGCGCCTTACACTGTGGCTGTGGCCGAGCTGGAAGACGGCTCTCGCTTGCTGGCTCAGATCACGGGCGTGACACCGCAGACGCTGCAGGTTGGCTTGCCTGTTCAAGTGGTGCCGCGTCAGATAAGCCAAGACCGCATAGCGTACGAGTTCAAACCGTTGTCCTCTTAGTTTTCTCTTAGTTTTCTCTTAGTTTTCTGCATTGTGGTTGAGGCTCGCTGTGTGCAAGTAGAAGGTGACGAACGCCTCAGTGCCTTCCTCTTCCGATGTTGTCGTTGCCTGGGAAGGAGGCGGATGGGTTTTCTTTTGTGTCTGGTGGTGTTTTGAGGCTTCTTAGAACACTAACAACCTTGCTTGGGGCTGGTTTGGATGGGCAAGTTTTAAACATCTCTTCTGAAGTATGATTAGGACATGCCGTACGGATTCAGCTTCGACCTGTCAGGGATTTCTAAATCGTTCTTTAAGGAACTCGCCAGGGTTGCTCGCGAGAGGAAGCTGCATAAGCGGTTTGGTGTCAAGGCTCGGGGTTTGGCTGAGAAGTTTAGGCTAACTGAAATCACCGGCTTAGATGTGCCCGACGCCCTTCAACTAGTTGAAGACCTAGTCGATGTCTATGTACAAAACGCATCTGAGAAGGAGAAATTTGAAAGAGCGGAGAACAGAGTACTCTTTCTTCCTCATTGCTCAAGGAAATACATGGACAGTCGATGTAGGGCTACTTTTAACCCGCAGGTTCCATCGTACAAGTGTGGACACTGCTCCAAAGACTGCCTAGTTAATGGAGCTACGAAAATGGGTGAACAGAAAGGCTACGATGTCTACATCTTGCCAGGCGGCTCATGCGTTCCACAGATACTCAAGAAATATCAGTATCAAGGCGTGGTCGGCGTAGCGTGTAGTCAAGAACTCAAACTGGCAGGCGATTTAATGAAGAAAGTGGGCTTGGCCGGACAGGCCATTCCGCTTGTCAAGAACGGATGCGCTAACACGAGTTTTAGCTTGAAGAGCCTTGAAAAGACCCTGTGAGCTCATCAGCCCCGGCTTGTCCTAGACCTACCCCATCTAGGTCTAAATATCACTTTGACCCAACAACAATAATATCTTCACTGTGATCATTACTAAATTTAGCAAATTTAAAATCCCCATAAATCTTTAGTTCTTTGAATCCTACCTCACTCATCAACGCTTCAAGCTTCTTTGCTGAGACAATCCTGTAGTCTACTGAATTCACTTCAAATTCAGGCTCCTCATTAAACTCAAGGAATGAAACGACATTAAAAGTTACCTTCGACCTGCAAAAATCGAGTACATAAATGAAAAGTTTCCTATCTCCATTTGGCTCTTTATGGAAGTGTATCGGGAAAATCCGCTTTTTCTCTTTGATCAACTTTGGCAGGTTTCTCATATGGATTATAACAACGCCTTTGTCCCTCAAAACATCATACATGCTCCTAAGAGCTGATAGCATGCCTTTGTCCTTGAGCTCATGATTGAGAGAATTGCCCAAGCAACTAACACAATCGAACTTCTTATCGAATACATCAGTTAATCTCTTAAAATCAGCTTGAACGAAATCTACATTCATGGCTAAGGATGCCGCGTTCCTTTGCGCCTTTTTTACCATTTCATGACTAATGTCACAACCCGTTGCTTCAAAGCCGAGGCCGGAGAACTTTATGACGTGCCACCCCGTCCCGCATGAACAGTCTAGTACAGATTTTACCTTATATTTCCGAAAGATACTGTTGAAAAATGGCATTTCCATATCGTATCGTTTGCTTGAAATCATTATATCATATTTGTTTACAAACCTATCGTAAAACTCTGTGGAATGACTTTTCATAAAATGGGAAAATTATTCATTTCTTAAAAATCTTTCTAACACAACTATACCCCGCAGCCTAATGTCTTGGAGATTCAATAATTTAAGCACACACAACCTGCATACGTTGAAGATTTTATGTTCGGCGGGATGAAGCTCGATTCTAAAAGCGCACGCTCTTACGTATCCTCAGAAATTCTGGTGAGAAAAGATTGAAAATCATGAATTCACAGAGTAGACTAATTGCAGTCTATTTTTTTATGAAGCTTGAAGTACGAGGGTTCCTTTTGCCAGAGACTGGATTAGCAGTTCGATTACGTCATAAATTTTGAGTTTTGAACCGTACTTGCTTACGGCATCGGCGAGGTTACGTTCACAGAACGGACAGGCTGAAACTATGGCTTCAACTCCCAAGGCTTCTGCCTCTTTTATTCTTTCACCCGCAATCTCCAACGCCCAGTCTGGATAGCCCGATTTGACTCCGCCGCCTGAGCCGCAGCACCAAGCGTTTTCTCTTGTGCGAGGCATTTCAACCAGTTCCATGCCTGGAATGGCTTGGAGTAGAGTGCGTGGGGCATCATAGACTCCCATGTGGCGTCCAAGATGGCATGGATCGTGGTACGTCACCATCATTTTGACTTCTTTCGTGGGCTTTATCTTACCCTCTTTTAACAGTTGGTCAAGAAGCTGTGTGGTGTGGACCACCTCAAAGCTGTGTTTTGCGTTCAAAACATCCTCATATTCTTCAAAGTAGTCCTTCTTCCAAGCACGGAAGCAACCAGCGCAAGTGGTAACGATTCGTTTGGCTCCAGCCTTGGCAGCCTCGTTGACGTTGTGTTGAGCGACATCTTTGGCTGATACCCAGCTGGTTTCCCACTGCCCAGTCCGCAAGAGCGGCGACGCGCAGCACCATTCATCCTTCATTATTGTGAAGTCTAAACCTATTTTCTGGAAGACATCAACCGTGGCCTTTGCCAACTCCTTCTGCCGATAAGAAGACGTGCAGCCCACGTAGTAGACTGTCTCAGCCTTTTCGGGCAACTTAACATCTGGCGACAACCAGTTGAGCCTGTCTTTGTGCAGTTCCATGTAGGGATTGTGCTCCTTACCAACGTGCACTCCGAAAGCCTTTTGCTTGCTAAGCGGACCCAAACCCGCTTTGACAGCGTCAGCTCTCAAGGCTTCAATCAAATTCATTATTCGGTGTCGATAGCCCACTTCTGGGTCCTCCAACGTGCACTGTTGCTGACAGCTTCCACACGTTGGGCAAGCGTATAGAATGTCAATGATGGCTGGGTCTGTTAGGCTCACTTTGCCCTCCAAAGCCGCACGGGCTAGCCAAGATTTTCCTCCGCCAAAATAGGCTTCAAACTTGTATTTCTCGCCTGAAGGACAGGTGGATTGAAAGCTTCCCTTGGGCCACACGCCTTTTTCATTGGGAAAAGTCCAGGTGAAGGTGCAGAGGCGGCAGTGGAGACAGTTGTAGGCGTCTTCCTTATACTTTTCAATGTGCGTCATTTATTTCAACTCCTCTTCAACTGTGCGTAGTTCAAGTCTACCAGGATGCATGATGCCGTTGGGGTCAACAGCCCGCTTAACCTTCTTAAGCAGGTCGTAATAGCCAATCGACATGGCCATGACCAACGGTGCATGAACCTTCAAATTTGGTCTATACGGAATGCCGCCCATGCCTAAAAACTGCTCCGTCATCTTTCGGTCCAAATCCTCAACCGACTTCAGTTCCTCAGGTAGCTTAGGGTCAAACAGCACAATCGGCATGACAAGTGCCTGACGACCGTGGTCAACCGCCGCCAACCAAACAACTGGCGAAACCTTATAACTTTCCATCAGTTTCTCTGCAGTTTCGCAGAACTTGCCCGAGTCTGACCAAGGCATATACCACGTTATGAAGAGCAACCCGCCGCCCTTGTGTCCAGCATACGGAACGGAAATTCTGTTAGGTTTAGTGAGACGAGCCACAATGCTCCTCGTGTCCAGTTTCCACTCGAATATATTGGCTTCCCCATATTTTTTCTGATGCTTTTTGAGAATTTTACCAATTCTTCTCTTTACGTTTGCCAGCTGCCCCTGTGTTTCAGCGCCTAATTCAAAGTTCATCCAAACATTGGGTAGAAACTTCGGCTTCGGCTGCGGTGGCCACTGATACCTTGCCTTGCGGGTGGTGGCTAAATGATAGTTTCCGCCCTGCGCCAAATCCACAGACTCGGTTTTCAAGACCTCTAGGCAGGGTTCGATTAGATAGTTCCAGTGGCTTGCCCCAAAGGCGACAACGTCTCTATAATGAGGCATAGGAAAGATTTTCACCGCCATCTTAGTAACTACGCCCAACGTGCCCTGTGAACCCAGGAACAACCCGGTCAAGTCGGGGCCAAACATCCACCTGTAAAACCACTTAGAAGTCGGCAACGCTCCAGCACCAGTTCGCACAACTTCACCTGTGGGCAAAACAGCCTCCAAACCCAACACGGCGTCGGCTGCAGGACCATATTTTGTTGACAAGAAGTGAAAGCCCCTGTCAAGGTGGTCACCAACAATTGTGGCTGAAGGCGGCGCTCCATCGGGAATTCCAGGACGATAATCGGGATAATTGTCCTGCATGTGCTTCCACGCTTGGGCAGAGGTAACTCCAGGCTCCACAATCATGTATCTGGCGTCGGTGTTCACTTCGATTATTCTGTTCATGCGCCGCAAGTCCAAAAGAAACGCGCCTTCTCTAGCGGGTGTAGCTTCACCACCGCTCAAACCGCCCGAGTGCGGCACAACTGGAATCTTCTTCTGATTGGCAAGCTTAAGGATGAGCTGAATTTCTTCAACGCTTTTAGGTCGAACAACGACCGCAGGCGCTTGAGAACTGACGTCCATTATGGCTTTTGTGACATAAGCCTCCACAACGGGTCTAGCGTCTGAAACATTTTCGGCTCCAACAATGTCTTGCAAGGCTTTAACCGTAGCTGGGTCCATTATGGGATTCCTCAATAGCCTCATGAACCAGTGTAAAGAGTTTTAATGTGGCATATGTTACTTAAAAACAACGCTGAAAAACAATTCCAGAGCGTGCAAACAAATGACTGAGAGTTCATCAACCAAGAGCGAGAACCGAAGATTCTTGGCTGTTTTCTCCACAGCATCCTTTCTCAACGACTTTGGATCTGACATGATTAATCCCGTCTGGCCCATGTTCGTAAAGGCATTTCCCGGAGCCAGTGTGGCTGTTCTAGGTCTAATTGATGGCTTGGGCGATGCAATCGTCTCCTTATCTCAGGCTGGCTCTGGATATCTGTCCGACCGAATCAGTAAAAGAAAGGTTTTCGTTTGGTTGGGCTATCTTTTTGGATCGACTTCTCGCATTGGATACGCCTTGTCCATAGTATGGCAATATCTAATCCCTTTTCGCATCTTGGACAGGTCGGGAAAAATGCGAGGTGCACCCAGAGACGCAATGGTCGCCGACATATCAACCGACGAGAACAGAGGAAGAAACTTCGGCCTGCTTCGAGCGATGGACAATCTCGGCGCGGTTTTCGGAGTTCTAACGTGCCTCATCTTAATAGGCACCTTCGGTTTGGGTTTTCTCCAAACTCTGCTCCTCTTGGCTTCGTTGCCCTCTCTCATCGGTGCTGCTCTGATTTTTGCCTTCATCCGAGACAGGAAAACAAGCCAAATCCACAGGGGACTGTCGCTCAAGGATTTGACTTTCAACTTTAAGCTGTTTCTTTTCTTGAGCGCCCTTTTTGCTCTGGGTTCCTTTAGCTATTCCTTTCTCTTGATCTATGTCGGAGATTTGGACTTCAAAACAACTATACTGCCCTTGTTTGAAATCCAAATCCTTTTTTACCTAGTCTTCACTGCGGTAGCCTCTCTAATGTCCTTACCCTTCGGATGGCTCGCAGACAAGACGGGAAGAAAAACCGTATTGATTTTGTCGTTTGTTTTCTGGGGTCTGGTTTGTCTCGGTTTCGTCTATGTCACATCGCTGATGGAGATCGGACTGTTGTTCGTTGTGTACGGCTTGCACAGAGCGGCAATCGAGCCAGTGCAAAAAGCTCTAGTTTCAGAGTTGTCGCCGCCCGGATTTTAGAGCTAGCACGCTCGGAGCGTTTCAGATGATCACTGGGTTATTTGCTCTTCCGGCCTCATTAATGGCTGGTTTGTTATGGGTTAACATTGGAAAGTTCGCGCCCTTCTATCTCTCACTCAGCCTGACCACAGTGGCAGCTCTTCTCCTTCTGTTCGTTAAGGAAAACAGAAGAAAATCATAGATAAGCCTTGCATGGTTTGCCGTATAACCTTTGTTTTTAAACATAGAAAAATCTAGAGAAATGCCTGTTACGAAACTTCACACATTGGAGAAGGGTTGCCTCAGTTAACGGGCCTTTTTTCCAGAGGTCTTCTCCGTTTTCGTTGTTTTCTTTTTCTTTGTGGAAGAGCCGCATCCACACTTTGACATCGATCTTTCTCCTCTTCTTGTAGAGATGTGTGCCATCTATATTTAAGTACTTTCCCAACGTATTTTCTAAATCACCAACCGAAAGCATTCAATGCAATTTTCCTTTTTTGAAAGGATTTGTTGTGTTTAAGGCGACTGCGTAGAAATAGCTGTGGCTGATGGCACAAAAACAAAACATGTCCTTGCAAGGTTCACTACTATCTATTATTTTCAGTTAGCACTCCATGGAATCTTTATTCCATCTTTCGTGCAACTTAAATATGCGCGGTATCTCTATCTGCAATGTGTCATTGTAACCGAGGGGTAACTGTCATGGTTGCCGAAGAAGAGGAAGAAACTCGGCCAGCAGAAGGAAAGTACGAACGCTTAGAAGACCTACCAGGTGTTGGGCCCGCAACGGCGCAGAAACTTCGTGAACTGGGGTTCAACACAGTAGAATCACTCGCAACAGCAGCCATCAGAGAGCTGGAACCCGCGGGCATAGGTGAAAAAAAGGCTTTAGACGTAATACGAGCTGCGAGGTCCACGCTTTCACTTACTTTCATCCGTGCAGACGAATTGTTGAAGATGCGCCAGAGCGTTCTCCGCTTAACCACAGGTAGCAAAGCCATGGATGAGATTCTAGGCGGAGGCTTGGAAT
>Ga0315309_1000216_pt1 | contig 35061 bp, 28 predicted proteins | sample TDP4_MG_FD_203080 | JGI IMG/M metagenome (GOLD analysis project Ga0315309, IMG submission 203080) | Freshwater sediment microbial communities from Lake Towuti, South Sulawesi, Indonesia - TDP4 | ecosystem: Environmental > Aquatic > Freshwater > Lake > Sediment | place: Indonesia: South Sulawesi...
TGGGAGAGTACGGAATTCCCCTTAACATCCCCTTTTTGAAGGTGCCCCAGAGTTCAATTCTCGGTCGTGTTCTATCTGAAGTCCCCTGTTCCCTCGAGTTGAAAGGAAAAATTCGAGCACACGGTAACACACGATCCTACCACGTAGACGGAGTAATCGAGTTGGAAAATACAAACTTCACTTATCCTCCGAGGGCGGAAGATACGAAAAATCTAAATTTAGATTTTCTGAAACCTGCAATTTGGAATCTGGATGTCAAGGCGGGTAAGAATACATGGTATGAGAATAAATTTGCCGAAGTGCAGGTTCAAGGCCATATGAGATTGAGCGGCCCATGGAGCGAGTTCACAGTTAACGGAACTATTTCAGCCGTAAAAGGAGAGTTAAGTTATCTGGGAGCCACTTTCCTGGTGAAAGCAGCAACTGTTGAATGTGTGAATAATGAACTCTTCCTGGAGGCGCAAGCCGAATGCCCCATTGAAGATGATGCTATTGTATTGGTGGTGGAAAGGGGGAGCTGGGGGAAGGTTAAGCCAAAATTTGTCTCTAGAAGGGACCCACAGATGAGTCAACAGGAAGCAATGTTGAAAGCGACTGGCCTGGATTCATTGAGGTTCTCCCCACAAGAAGGGGATGCCATTTTAAGAAAGGAACTCCTGAGGTTAATCGACAGCAGCTTAGCTAGCCCCCTGATTAAGTCCATTCTGAAATCTACCGGGCTAGTAGATGTGGTTAAAGTTGATGCCGCCTTTGCCCAGAATGCTGGAGAGAGGTTGACTACTCCTGGAACTAACGAGAGAACGAGTCTTTTTGAGGGAACAGAAATTACTTTTGGCAAGTATCTGAGCAGTAACTTGTACCTGGGCTATAACATATTATTTGAGGAAGGTTTGTTCAACAGGCTGGAGTTGCGGCACGAAGTCGAGGTGCTATATAGGCTTAAGACAGGAACTGCTTTGAGAAGTAGACTGGGAGAGAAGGAAAGATATTTTGGGATAGAAAGACAGATTAGATTCTGAATATTTACATTTCTGGAAAAATTTGATAATATAAAATCTATTTATGGAGAATCGACAAGTTGAAACAAATGGCAAGAACACTTTCAATCTTAGTGCTTTCCTGTTTCTTTCTTTCAGGCTACATCCTTTCTAATCCTGTGGAGATAAGAGAAATTAGAATTGTGGGAAATAAGAATGTGGAGACTAAGAAAATATTGAAGGCATCAGATTTAAAAAAAGGGGATGAGTATTCAGAAGAGGCAGTAAGCAAGGGATTGCAGAATATCTACGACCTCGGTTTTTTTGATAATATCGCTATTGAAGTTTCTGAGGTTGAGAGAGGAGTAGCGGTTACCTATATTGTGACTGAGAAGCCTTTGGTAAAACGGATTGAATTCAAAGGAAATAGGGAATTCTCTCGGAGCAAGTTGGAGAAAGAGATAGAGTTAAAAGAGAAAGAACCTTTTGATAATAGGAAAATGCAGAAGGATGTGGAAAAAATTGTCAGCCTTTACAAAGAGAAGGGCTATGCAGATGCGGAAGTAGAGCCATTTACTTCCGAAGACGAAAAGAGTGGAATGCTCATAGTAACCTATTTTGTTACAGAAGGTAAACAGATTAGAATAGGCAAGGTCAATTTAATTGGAGTAGAGGCGTTTGATACAAGGAAAATAGAAAGGAAAATGAAGACTAAAAGGAAAAAATTTTTCAAGCAGGAAGTATTTAATAACGACCTGAAATTAATAGAGAACTATTACAGAAATAAGGGTTTTCTGAAAATTCGTCTGGGAACATCCATCGTTTCCTATAATGAGGAAAAAACAGAAATCTTGGTTACTCTTTTTGTCTATGAAGGCCTGAAATATGCGGTGGGCGATATCGAATTCCAGGGTAATTACCAATTTACCAAAGAGGACTTGGGAGGGGAGTTGGAAGTGAAGAAAGGGGAAATTTTCAATCAGACAAAGTTTGATGAAAGCCTTTCCAACATTCAGGAACGGTATGCGGAAAAAGGATATATCCTGATGCGTTTCAATCCAGAATTTTCTTTCGATGACGAGAGAAAGACAGCAAATGTCCTAATCTCTATAAATGAGGACGGCATAGTTTACATTGATAGGATTTACATAGAAGGGAATGTGATTACCAAGAGCTATGTAATCAAACGGGAGTTTCTGGTAAAAGAAGGAGACCCGTTTAATGTAAAAAAGATAAGACGAACTCAGGAAAAATTATATAATCTCGGCTTTTTTTCAGATGTGGGAATAAATATCGGCGAGACCGATGACCCTTACAAGGCAGACCTCTTCTGCGAAGTAACGGAACAGAGGACGGGTATATTGAGTATGGGAGCGGGATACAGCTCTCAGGATGGGCTCATCGGTACTTTTCAGGTCACCCAGTCCAACCTTTTTGGTAGAGGCCTTAGGGTGGACTTGATGCTGGAGTTCGGCAAGAAAAAGACCAACTATCAGCTTGGTTTAACTGAACCCTGGTTTTTGGGAAAGCATGTCCTTTTCGGAATAGATGTATTCGATACAGATAGAAATAGAGACTATTATAAAGAAACGAGAACCGGTGGAGATATCAGAATAGGTCCCAGCCTGACCGATGTCCTGAGTCTATACTTTACTTACGCTTATGAACGGATAAAAGTATACGACGCTCTTTCTGAATATAAGAGTGAGGAAGGAACAAAAGATAGCAGTAGTTTCACCACATACTTGGTGAGCGACACCAGGGACGATATATTTGATGCATCGAGAGGCTCTCGGAATTCGGTATCTCTTCAAATCTCCGGGGGTATCCTCGGAGGGGATAACAATTTTGTAAAGACTTTTGGCGCTACCTCCTGGTTTTTTCCAACCTTCTGGCGTTTTGTTCTGGCACTTCAATTGAGGGTAGGAGTAGTCACTAGTTTCCTTCCTTCCACAGGAGTGCCAATCTATGAAAGATTCTATGTTGGCGGTGCAGAAAGCGTGAGAGGGTACGATTACAGGGGTGAAATAGGGCCCCGTGAGGGAGGAGTAACGATGTTTGTGAGCAATGTGGAATACAAGTTTCCTATAGTTATGGAGAAGGGCCGCACAGTATTGCAGGGAGCGGTCTTTTTCGATATGGGAGGAAGTTGGAGAAAAGGAGATGTTTGCTTCACGATAGGCTCGAGGGATAATCAATTGAAGACAGGAATAGGTGCCGGAATCCGGTTCAAGACTCCCCTGTTTCCTGTGCGACTCGACTGGGGATACGGACTGAATCATAAGCCAGGAGAAGATAAATCCCAGTGGTATTTTGCAATTGGCCAGCCTTTCTAGCAGTTAATCCCGCAAACACTTTCTGAAGGCACGATTGGATTGGCTGTATCGGGTAATGGCCATATTCTGACGAAGAAGATGGCCGAAGAGAAACGGAGAAATGTTATGAGGAGAAAGCTTTTCTTAATGTTTGTTTCTCTCTATTCTTTTTTTCTTTTTCTTGTTCCATATGGAAACGCGGTAATGTTATCTTCAGAAAGAATTGCTTATGTAGACATAGAGAGAATATTTGAAGAATATAAGGGCACCCAACAGGCGAAAAAGAAGATGCAACTGGAAATCGAAACAAGAAGAAAGGAGATAGATAGGCTGGAAAAGGAGATAAAGGACCTTGAGGCTACCAGGAAGAAGGGAGAAGTGTGGGAAGCTGAACCTATCACCGGACTAGTTGGGGGAGAAGGAGTAGAATTCTCCACGGTGACAGTGGTGAGGCAACCAATTCCGGAAGAGACAGTTGAATCGAAGAAGAAAAATTTGAGCGGAAAAGTGGAGGATATGAAAGAGGAATTAACCAGAATTGAGGAAGAAGTCACTCATCAGATTCTGGGCAAGATTTACGATGTGATAAGGGAAATAGCTCGCGAGGAAGGGTACGCTATAGTCTTAGATAAGAAAAATGTCTTATATAGTCAAATCGAGAACGACCTCACTGAGAAAGTTATTAAGAAATTGAATTTGGGGGAGTGAGGGATGCAAGGCCTATGCTTTGCTACCAGGGGATGAATGCGAGATAAGTATAATGGGAATGACCTTAAAGGAGATTGCACAGCTCGTCAATGGTGAACTTTTAGGCGATGGCGAAATAGGAATTGAGGGCGTGGGAAGCCTGGCCGAGGCGAAGAAGGGCGAGATTACTTTTCTGGCAAGTCCCAAATACAGGAACCAGGTATCGAAGACGAAAGCCTCAGCCATTATTATTGGGGAGAAAGACGAGCTTCCAGGGATTCCTTCCATACGTACGAGGAATCCCTATTTTGCTTTTGCCCGAGTAATGGAGGTGTTACTTCCTCCCAGGGAAATGGTTAGTGGTATTGACAAGACTAGCATTATAGGAAAGGGGGTAAAACTGGGAAAAAATATTGCGATTGGAGCTTATGTGGTTATTGAAGATTGTGTGCGGATAGGAGATAGGACGGTAATCTTTCCTTGTAGTTATATCGGAGCAAAGGCAGTAATTGGAAAAGATGTGTTAATCTATCCCAATGTGACAGTGAGAGAAGAGGTCATTATAGGAGATAAGGTAATTGTTCATTCAGGGACAGTTATTGGTTCGGATGGATTTGGCTATGCTACTGAAAAGGAAAGGCACTACAAGATTCCGCAGGTAGGGACTGTTGAAATTGAAGACGGAGTGGAGATCGGAGCAAATGTTACTATAGACCGAGCAACTTTGGGAAAGACTCTCATTGGAGAGGGGACGAAGATTGATAATCTTGTCCAGGTCGGACATAATGTCAGGATAGGCAAAAACTGTCTTATTGTTTCTCAGGTGGGCATTTCGGGCAGTACTGTAATAGGAGACAATGTTATCTTGGCTGGACAGGCAGGTCTTGTTGGCCATATTGCTATTGGTAATAATGCAGTTGTTGCCGCCCAGGCAGGAGTTACTAAGGATGTACCAGCCAATACAACCGTCTCTGGTTATCCTGCCCGTGAGCATAAGATGGTTCAAAAGATGAATGCTCAAATATTTAGGTTGACAAAGATATATGAAGAGATAAAAAAGTTAAAACGCGATATGGAAAAGATAAGAGAAAGAAAATAAAAGGAAGGTTGGGGAAAATTTCTAGACAGGGGAAAATCGCAAGGTAAGGGAAACTGCACTTAAGAATTTTGGAGGAATTATGGAATTACAGAAGACCATAAAGAGGGTGAGTACCTATTCAGGAATAGGTCTGCATACGGGGAACATGACTTCAGTAACCTTTAAGCCGGCAGCACCGAATTCCGGCATAAGATTTGTAAGGTTAGATTTGCCAGACAAACCAGAAGTAGAAGCTAACATAAAGAATGTTATCAGCGTCGCACGAGGAACCACTCTGGGAAATGAAAATTTTCAGATTCAGACGGTAGAGCATATTATGGCAACGCTATGTGGCTTGGGCATAGATAACCTCATCGTTGAAGTGAACGCCGATGAACCACCTGTTGCTGATGGTAGCGGCATGCCTTTCGTGGTGACTCTGGAGAAGGCTGGCTTTGAAGAACAGTCAGCGGAAAGGGATTACTTTGTTATAGACGAGCCTATCAGATTTTCCAATGGAGATGTCCACCTGGTGGTTTTACCTTCAGAGGAATTCAAAGTTTCTGCTACCATAGATTACAGGCACGCCATTTTGAGGAGCCAATACGGCTCCTTCACCATAACTAAAGAGGTTTTCGAAAAAGAGATTGCTCCGGCGAGGACCTACTGTTTTGAACATGAGATCGAATCACTTAAGCATAGAGGCTTGGCTCGAGGAGGGAGCCTGGACAATGCGGTAGTGATCGGCCAGAATGGCATTCACAATAAAGACCTGAGATTTCCCGATGAATTTGTACGTCATAAGATTCTGGATTTGATTGGGGACATCTATCTGGTAGGGAAACCCCTGAAGGCACATATTATTGCTATTCGCTGTGGACACGCGGCGAACATTGCCTTGACGAAGAAATTGGGTGAGATTCTGGATAGGTCTACGGTTCGTCGAAGTGCCAAGGTATTTAAGGAGGATGATTTTGAAGGGAGAGTCTTGGGTCTGGAAGAAATTCAAGGCATAATTCCTCACCGACCTCCGTTTCTATTTGTAGATAAGATAATAATGTCGAAGAATATGACGAAAGCTCTGGGATATAAGAATTTGACAATTAACGAAGAATATTTTAAGGGTCACTTTCCCAACTTTCCCATTATGCCAGGGGTTCTAATTGTAGAGTCAATGGCACAGACTTCCTGTGTTCTATTCTTGGCTCGTACAGAATTGAGGAAGAAACTACCCTATTTTATGGCAATTCGGGAAGTCAAGTTTCGTAAGCCCGTGTTTCCCGGAGATCAGCTCTTGCTCGAGGTAGAAGTCACCCGCGCGCGTGTGAGGGGAGGAAAAATTCAAGGAAGAGCCTATGTCAGAAATGAGTTGGTAGCTGAGGCAGAATTTATGTTCTCCTTGGTTGACGCGAAATAAAATAAGATAGAATATTTTAACCTTTGGAGGAAAAATGGATATCCACAAAACGGCTTTAGTTCATCCGGATGCAGTTCTCGGAGAGGATGTGGAGGTCGGTCCATATACGATTATTGGACCGGATGTGAGAATTGGAAAAGGGACAAAGATTGGAGCTCGTGTGGTGGTTGAAGGCGAGACGCAGATTGGCGAGAACTGCCAAATAATGACGGGTTCCATAATTGGAAACATACCCCAGGATTTGAAGTTTAAGAATGAAAAAACCAGAGTTGTAATTGGGGATAACAATATTATTCGGGAATATGTGACTATCAATAGGGGAACAGTCTCCACCGGCGAGACAGCTATTGGAGACAACAATCTCATAATGGCCTATGCTCATATTGCCCACGATTGTGTAATTGGTTCTGGGGTGATTCTTGCCAATGTGGCCACTCTGGCTGGCCATGTAGTAATTGAAGATAAGGCTATTATAGGAGGGCTCACCCCGGTCCATCAGTTTGTCCGTATTGGCACACTGGCCATTGTTGGTGGGGGCTCTCGGGCAGCCAAAGATGTCCCTCCTTACTGTATGGCGGCAGGAACACCAATTAGGATTTTTGGGCTGAATACGGTGGGGTTACAAAGAAACAATTTTCCTAAGCATGTCAAAGCACAACTCAAGAAAGCCTACAAGATTCTATTCCGCTCAAAACTGAATACTACACAAGCTCTGGAAGTCTTGGAAAAAGAACCCAATATGTCGGATGAACTGCTCCATATGATTTCATTTATCAAGGAATCTGAAAGGGGAATCTGTAAAGAATGAGAGTCCATAATAGAAAGATTGGACTGATTGCTGGCAACGGTAGATTTCCTTTGATTCTTGCACAGGAGGCGAAGAAAGCGAGGATAGAAGTAGTAGCTCTGGCAATAAGGAAGGAGACCACTCCCAGCCTGGAAAATTTGGTGGATAGGATTCACTGGGTTGATGTCGGACAGCTGGGCGACCTAATTGAGATTTGCAGGAAAGAAGGAATAACTAGGGCAGTAATGGCAGGACAGGTCAGACATACACGCCTTTTTACTGAGGTGAAGCTTGACCCAAGGGCTATGGCTCTTCTGGCGGGAGTGAAAGATAAGAAGGCTAATTCTCTACTGGGAGCAGTGGCTGATGAGTTGTCAAAAGAGGGAATAGAACTTATAGATTCAGCTACCTATCTTTCCCATCTTTTGCCCTCCCCCGGCATCTTGACTCGGCGTAAACCTACACAGAAGGAGTGGCGAGATATTGAGTTTGGCCACAAAATTGCTAAGGAGATTGCCGGGCTCGACATCGGACAGACCGTTGTGGTTAAAGATCAGGCTGTTTTGGCCGTGGAGGGAATGGAAGGTACCGACCTTACCATAAAAAGGGGAGGGAAATTGGGCAAAGGAGATGTTGTGGTGGTAAAGGTAAGTAAGCCTCACCAGGATAGAAGGTTTGACCTCCCTATTGTCGGCGAAAGGACAGTGGAAGTATTGAAAGAAGCTAAGGCAAGAGTGCTTGCCTTTAGTGCCCGTAGTACGATACTTCTGGATAGAGATAAAGTAATTAAGAAGGCAAATCAGAACTGGATTTCTCTTGTAGCCATAAGGGAAGAAGAGAGTTAGAAATCAAAAGAGGTATTGTAGGGCTTTATGACCTTAATTTGAAATTTGGAATCTGAAATTTATAATGTAAGGGCTTGTCCCCATCCCGATAAATCGGGACGGGGCTACACTACTGGGAAATTTTGGAGAGACGAATGGTTAAAGTTGGTGTGATTGGAGTTGGGCATATAGGTTCGCACCATGCGCGCATCTACTCGAAAATGGCAGATGTTCAGCTGGCAGGAGTGGTAGATGTCGACCAGAAAAGAAGAGACAAAACGGCTCGAGAATGCAATACGAAAGCCTTTGCCAATCGTGAAGAACTCTTTGATAAAGTGGATGCAGTAAGTGTTGTGGTACCTACGGATTTACATTATCCCGTGGCAAAAGATTTCTTAGAAAGAGGCGTGCACTGTTTGATAGAGAAGCCAATCACTCTCACTCTGGAGGAAGCTGAGGAGCTCCTCACTATAGCCCGGAGTAAGAATCTTGTTTTGCAAATAGGACATGTGGAGCGTTTCAATAGTGCTATATTGGAAGCACAAAAATATGTCAAGGATCCAAAATTTATCGAAGCCTACAGGCTTGGACCTTACGATCCTCGCACTTCGTATATCGGGGTAGTCCTCGATTTGATGATTCACGATATAGACATTGTTCTTTATCTGGTGAGGTCGCCAGTCAAGAGAATTGATGCTATTGGAGGGAGCGTTTTATCCCAGAACGAAGATATTGCGAACGCCAGAATCAATTTCCAGAATGGCTGCGTAGCCAGCATATCGGCAAGCCGAGTTTCCCTGGATACCTATCGTAAGATAAGGATATTCCAGAAGGATGTCTATATTTCCTTGGATTATGTGAAACAGAGTCTAAAAATTTATCGAAAAAAGAGAAGAGAAGTTAAATCAATGAAGGATATGGAGATAGTGGAGCCTGCCCTCCAGAAAACAGACCCTTTAAAGGAGGAGTTGGCCCATTTCGTACAGTGTGTGGAGAAGGGGAGAAAACCCATGGTTTCTGGCGAACACGGTCGAGATGCCTTAGAAATTGGGTTGGAAATTCTCAAGAAAATCAAAGAGAATTCAGGATGAACTATGGTCAAGAAAATATTCATTGTAGCCGGTGACCCATCGGGAGACCTGCACGGTGCCAATCTGGTGTACGCTTTAAAAGACATATCTCCTTATGTAGAAATATACGGATTGGGGGGGGAAAGGATGGAAAGTGCAGGGGTAAGGCTTTTGCATAAACTCACTGAACTGGCCATTGTAGGGTTTAGCGAAGCAATTATAAATATATTAGCCCTGAGAAAGATTTATAGAAAGGTTAAGAAATTTTTGAAAAAACAGAGACCAGACATAATCGTTTTGATCGATTATCCTGGTTTCAATCTGAAGATAGCGGGTTTGGCTAAGAGGCTCAAGATTCCTCTAATTTACTATATTGGTCCTCAAGTTTGGGCTTGGCGCAGCGGCAGAATTAAGGACATAGCGGAATCAGTTAATAAGATGATTGTCATATTTCCTTTCGAAGAAGAGACATACAGGAAGGCCGGGGTAGATGTATCATTTGTTGGCCATCCTCTGTTAGATACTATTCAGCCAACGAAGAGCGAAGAAGAAGTTTGTGAAAAGTTTGGCCTCGACTCCAATTATCCCATTATTGGACTAATGCCAGGAAGCAGAAAGCAGGAGATAGAACGGCTTCTTCCAATAATGTTGGAGGCTTCAAAAAAAATAGCCAAAACCAGAAATGTACAATTCATTTTACCCCTAGCAGCTAACATACCTATGAGTTATATAAAAGAGCGCATAACAGAATTTGAAAATAATAGGCACAACCGGATGAAATTTTCTAAACGTATAAAGGCAAAGGAATCCCCTCTTCCGATACTGGTAGTACGAGACGAGGATTATAACATAAGGAGAATAATGACCTTGGCCCTGGTAGCTTCCGGGACCGCTACCCTTGAGAATGCTTGTCTTGGTATCCCAATGATAATAATTTATAAAGTTTCATTTTTCAGTTATCTACTCGCGCGAATTCTAGTAAAAATTCCAATAATTGGTCTGGCCAATATCGTGGCAGGTAAAAGGATAGTTCCAGAATTTATTCAGCGGAAGGCCCGGGCAGGAGAGATTGCTAAAATCACCTCTCACTGGTTAGATAACCCCGCACTCATGGTTGAGATTAAAGAGGAACTAATGAAAGTTAGGGAGAAGTTAGGGACTCCGGGGGCATCCCAGAGAGCGGCAAAGATAATTCTGGAGGAGGCATAACGAACAACCAATGAACCTCCTAAAGAGACTATTTGCCTATGTTAGACCTTATAGGATACGCTTTCTTGAGGCGATGGTCTGTATGGCTCTGGTTGCAGGGCTGACTTCGCTTCTGATGTATCTAATAAAGCCGACCTTCGACAGAATCTTTGCTCAAAAGAATGCCGAGATGATTCCCTATATTATTCTAATTATTGTTGGTTGCGCCCTCGCCAAAGGGATAACAGAATACTACCAGTCTTATCTCATGTCTTATATTGGCCAAAGGACAATAATGGATATAAGGAATAGACTCTATAACCACCTGCAAAGTCTATCTCTGGACTACTTTATCCGTCAGAGGACTGGTCAAATTATTTCCCATCTCACTAACGACGTTATGTTGTTACAAAGAGCAATCGTCAATGTTCCGGCAAATATGATCCATGGAGGCTTGACTGTTTTAGGGTTGACTTTCCTACTCTTCTATTTGCATTGGCGTTGGGCAATCATAATTATGGTTGTATTTCCTCTGGTTATCTTCCCCTTAAGGAGTTTTGGCAAGAGGTTGAGAAGGATAAGCAGAAAGAGCCAGGAAAAAATGGCCGACATCTATTCTTTGCTACAGGAGAAAATCCTGGGAATAGTAATGGTCAAATCCTTCTGTATGGAAAAAGCAGAAGCAGAGAAGTTTGAAAAGGAGAATAGTAATTTCTTCAAAATTATTATGAAGGCGATGCGCGTGGTAGCTATACAATCGCCGGTAATGGAATTGATTGCCACCTTGGGACTGGTGACCGTTCTGGCAATCGCCGGGTACGAGGTTATAAGTGGAAAGACGACTATAGGGACATTCTTTGCTTTTGTCGCTGCCATCTCTTCTATGTATAAGCCAGTAAAGAATTTCGCAAGTCTGAATGAACAGATTCAACAAGCCTTAGCAGCAAGTGAAAGGATTTTCTATGTCCTGGATACAAAGTCTTTCATAACAGAGCTTCCCCGTGCAGGGGTTCTCCCAGCCCTGAGAGAAAAGGTCGTATTTGAGAATGTTTCTTTCTCCTATCCCAAAGAGAGTTCTTCCGTGGAAAACGAACTTGTCTTGGAAGACATTAATCTGGAAGTTTCAAAGGGACAAATATTGGCACTGGTTGGCCCCAGCGGTGGGGGGAAGACCACAATAGCCAATCTAATCCCTCGATTCTATGACCCGACAAAGGGCAGGATTATCATCGATGGTCAGGATATAAGAGAGGTAACACTTAAATCATTGAGAAGACAGATGGGTATTGTCACACAGGAGACGATACTCTTCAATGATACGGTGAGAAACAATATTGCCTACGGGGACCCAGAAGCTTCCTTTGAAAGGATTGTCTCCTGTGCTCGCATTGCAAATGCTCATGAGTTCATAATGGAGCTCCCCCAGGGTTACGAAACGGTTATTGGGGAGAGAGGAGTGAAATTATCTGGTGGACAGAGGCAACGAATAGCCATTGCCCGGGCTATTCTCAACGATCCAGAAATCCTGATTTTTGACGAAGCGACTTCCTCGTTAGATTCAGAATCTGAACTCCTGGTGCAGGAAGCATTGGACCGACTTATGAAGGGCCATACCACTTTCGTGATAGCACATCGTCTCTCCACAATTAGAAAAGCAGATACGATTGTTGTGATAGACCGAGGCAAAATTGTAGAAGTGGGGAAGCACGAGGAACTAATAGAGAAAAACGGTTTATACAGGAGACTTTACGACTTGCAGTTTAGAGAGGACTTCTCACTTATATGAGGATTAGAGTTCATCTCGTAGAGGAGTATGAGCTATGAATATGGCAGTCATTGGAGTTGGCTACTGGGGTGGAAATTTAGCGAGAGTCTTATTCCAGCTTCCCACCTGCAGGTTACATTCTGTGTGCGATATAAGGCAGAAGTGTCTGGAGTACTTCAAGCGGTCTTTCCCCACTGTGGAGACCAGCCTGGATTATAAGACGCTATTGAAAGATAGAGAAATCGAGGCGGTAGTGGTGGCTACCGAGGCGCAGTACCATTACCAGATTGCAAAAGATTGTCTGGAAGCCGGCAAACACACTCTGGTGGAAAAACCTCTATCCCTGACGAGCAGGGAGTGTAGAGAACTGATAGAAATTGCTGAAAAGAGAAAAAGGGTCCTTATGGTAGGCCATACTTTTGAATACAACGCAGCTGTAAGAAAATTGAAGGAGTATGTTGTCAACGGTGAATTGGGCAAGATATACTATATTTATTCAAGTAGACTGAACCTGGGGAAGATTCGTCAGGATATCAATGCAATGTGGAACTTTGCTCCTCATGATATATCAATCATCCTCTATCTTATGGGGTGCGAGCCGGTGATGGTGAGCGCCCAGGGGCTTTGCTGCATTCAGGAAGGAATTGAAGATGTGGTCTTTATGCATCTCGAATTTCCTAATGGGGTGAGCGCCCATATTCATATTAGCTGGTTGGATCCAAACAAAGTGAGAAAGATGACAGTAGTTGGTAGCAAAAAGATGATAATTTATGACGATATAGAGAGCGATGCGAAGATTCAAGTTTACGATAAGGGAATAGATAAGAAAAAGCTGGAGGAATCTCTGGGGGAGTTCGAGACCTTTGGAGATTTCCAGCTTCTCCTTAGAGCAGGAGACATACATATGCCCAAGATAGATTTCGTGGAACCTCTGAAGGTGGAGTGCAGCCATTTCATTGAATGTGTGAAGGAAGGTCGAAAGCCGCTAACCGATGGATACGATGGGCTGAGGGTAGTTAAAGTTCTCGAGGCTGCACAGAGATCTTTGGATAATGGAGGCATTCCTCAGGAAGTCGGTTTGGAGAGCTAATTGAAGAAGACCTACATAATATATCCAAAATGTAAGATTGGCAAGAACACCCAGATTGGCGATTTTGTAGTTATAGGACTCCCTCCCAGAGGGAAGAAGAAAGGAGAATTAGAGACTGCTATCGGAGATAATGCTATTATACGTTCCCATACAGTTATCTATGCCGGAAACATGATAGGGGATAATTTTGAGTCGGGTCACAAAGTTATGCTCCGGGAAAACAATAGAATAGGGAATAATGTGAGTATTGGAACTGGAACTGTAATTGAACACGATGTCCAGATTGCCGATAATGTCCGCATTCACTCCCAAGCTTTTATTCCTGAGTTCTCATCCCTTGGCGATGGCTGCTGGGTCGGGCCTAATGTTGTTTTTACCAATGCGTTGCACCCTCTCTGTCCCCAGGCCAAGAAGTGCCTGAAAGGGCCGGTTCTGAAAAGAGGTGCTAAGATCGGTGCAAATGCTACTCTATTGCCAAATATCGTAATTGGAGAAAAAGCCGTGGTAGGGGCAGGTTCTGTAGTCACAAAGGATGTACCCGACGGAAAAGTAGTAGTTGGTAATCCGGCAACTGTAATAAAGAACATAGGCGAGCTCAACTGTCCCTTTGGATTAATTGATAAACCATATTAGCTTCGCCCATGTCGAGTAAGAGGTGCTTTCCTGAATATTCCTCTGGTTGATCTGAAACGACAGTATATATCCATTAAGAAAGAGATAGACGAAGCCATACAGCGAGTCATCGATAAGAGTTCCTTCATTATGGGAGAAAATGTTCAGGAATTCGAGAAGGAATTTGCCGAATTCTGTCGGGTTAAGTACGCAGTAGGAACCAGCTCCGGAACGGCTGCTCTCCATCTTGCACTTTTGGTTTGTGGAATAAGACAGGGAGATGAAGTTATTACAGTTCCTTATACTTTCACTGCTACTGCAGAGGCGATATCCCATTGTGGTGGGAAGGTTGTCTTCGTGGATATTGAAGAGAGAAGTTATACGGTGGACACCACAAAAATTGAAAATGCAATTACGAAAAGAACTAAGGCAATTATTCCAGTCCACCTATTTGGCCAGCCTGCCGATATGGATAGAATCATTGCTATCGCCGGGAAGCATAACCTTTTCGTAATCGAAGACGCCTGCCAGGCCCATGGTGCTGAATATAAGGGGAGGAGAGTGGGAAGCCTCGGGGATATTGCTTGTTTCAGTTTTTACCCGGGTAAGAATTTGGGCGCTTACGGGGATGCAGGTATGGTAGTCACTAATAATAAGGAATTCGCAGAGAAATTAAGACTATTGAGAGACCATGGGCGGGATAAGAAATATTACCACCGAGTTGAGGGCTATAATTATCGCCTCGATGCAATCCAGGCTGCAGTACTGAGAGTGAAGTTGAGGCACCTTGATGAGTGGAATCGAAAGAGAAGAGAAAATGCTCAATTATATGACCAATTGCTTGAGGGAGGTGGAGTTAGAACCCCTGTGGAAATGGGTTATGCTGGACATGTCTATCACCTTTATGTGATTAGAACGGAGAAGAGAGAGGAGTTATACCGGAAGCTAAACGAGAGAGGTGTTTCTGTAGCTATTCACTATCCCTTACCTTTGCATCTTCAAGAAGCATATGTATACTTGGGCTGGAAGAAAGGCGATTTCCCGGTTTCGGAAATTTGTTCGGAAGAAATGCTCTCTCTGCCTATGTTTCCTGAATTGACTAAGGATGAGATTGAAGAAATAGTCCGGCTAATAAGAAAATTTCTGAGCTAATAGTAAAACAGAAATTTTGTAGCGGCAAAGCGTGAGCTTTGCTTCTTTTTAGGCAGTTTCTGTCGTGGTAGCTGGCTGTTTTCCAGCGAAGGAGGAAGATTGTACAGGAATAAGAGAATTGCTCTGGTTATTCCCGCCTATAATGAGGAAAAATTGATAAAGCCGACACTGGAAGGTGTCCCCGATATAGTAGACAGAATTTATGTTATTGATGATGGTAGCAAAGATAATATGGCATCTATGGTAAGGGAACGGGCTGAGATTGACCGTAGAATAGAGTTAATACAACACAATGGAAATATGGGAGTGGGCCAGGCAGTGATTACCGGCTACAAGAAATCGGCCAAGGATGGATACGAGATTACTGTGGTAGTGGGAGGAGATAATCAGATGCCCCTGGAACAGATTACTGATTTCATCGACCCTTTGGTCGACGGCAAAGTAGATTATACTAAGGGTAATCGTTTTATTGTAGAAGGAAATGTTTTTGAAGATATGCCGCGAATCAGACTGGTTGGCAACTCCATCATATCCTTCCTAACAAAAATAGCTTCCGGTTTCTACAAGATTTACGACATGGTGGACGGATATACTGCCATAACCGGGCGCGCCATTCAGTTAATCAACTGGGAGAAGGCGTGGAAAAAATATGGGTACCCTATGGATTTCCTAATCAGGTTGAATGCTTACGGATTTAAGGTGATGGACATTCCACGAAGGGCAATTTACCTACCTGGCGAGAGACAGTCCCAGATTAAGAGCATTCCATATGCACTAAAAGTCAGTCCAATGCTCGTTAGGGGTTTCTTCTGGCGGCTGAACAAGAGGTATCTATTTCGGGATTTTCATCCACTGGTGTTTTCCTACTATCTGGGCACAATTTTTTTCACTGGTGGAATACTCTATGGGGTGTATCTGGTTTACCGTCAAATTGCAGGACTGGGAGTTTCGGGTCCGAAGGCAATTATATGTGCAATTTTACTAATTATAGGTATTCAGTTTCTTCTATTTGCTATGTTATTTGATATGTATCAGGAAGAATAGTATTTTATGAAAGGAAATGGTAAGGAAAACGACAGGTCCAATGCCCATTCATTAGCCGGTGGTTTTCTGCAATATAGAGGAGATTCACTTTTATTTCCATTCAGATTCCATAGATTCTGCTACCGCTCAAAAATAGTTTTTAAGATATTCCACACCGTATTTTCATTTCTTCGCTTCTTCCTTTCCCGAATTTTTAATATGGCTTATCGAGAAGTTATATTTTCAGGTTTAGCTTTAGATTAACATAGCGGGTTCAATATGAGGATATGCATTCTTACTTCAAGTTACCCGTTAAATAAGGAAGACCGTATTCAGGCTCCCTTTGCCGTCGATTTTGCCAGGATTCTCGTGGAAAGAGGCCACCGCGTATTTATATATACTCAGAATAGAGAAGGGGAAAGAGAATGGGTAGTGGACGGTGCTGAGGTCAGATGGTTCAACTGGATGATGAGTAAAAGACGCATTTCTGAATTGTCTCCTTTTAATCCATTTGATATTTTAAGAATACTCAGTCTAATAAGGAATGGGCGAAGAGAATTATCCGGATTTATCAAGGAGAATGGGATTGATTTCTGTCTCGCTTTATGGGTTGTCCCGAGTGGATATTTTGCATATCACGCCTACAGGAAGATTGGCACTCCCTACATAGTTTGGGCATTGGGTACGGACATTAACAAATACGGAACATTCCCCATTGTGAAAAGCGTTATGAAGAAGATTATAGCAAACGCCCTCGAGGTGTATGCTGATGGATTTGAATTATCAGAAAAAATAGAGAGGCTATTTCGTAGGCAATGCCATTTCTTGACCAGTGCAAGAAAGCTACCAAATAATGAAAAATGTGTAAAAATCGATTCCGGACAATATAATTTCCTTTTTGTGGGAAGGCTGGAGAGAGTCAAGGGAGCGGATGTCTTGATTGAGGCAACGGCTTCTCTGATAAAAGACAATTTCAGAGCGAAATTGTATGTTGTGGGGGATGGGCCTTTACGGGGTTACATCAATAAGAAAATAAAAGAAGGAAATCTTTATCAAAATGTAATCCTGCTGGGAACCCTTTCCGATGAAGAGCTCGTTTCAGTTTTCAGGAAATGTAATTGTGTGGTTATCCCTTCACGGTCTGAAAGTATTCCCCTCGTTCTATCAGAAGCATTGTATTTCGATAAGGACTTGATAGTGACAGATGTGGGAGATATGGGTTATCTGGCCAGAGAGTACAGGATTGCTGAAGTTGTTCCTTCGCAAAATGCGTCTAAGCTGAAGGAAGCGATGAAGAGAATGGTTTTGGGCGAAGCGAAAATTGAAGGAGAAAAAAATAGGGAGCAAATTTTGCAATTAAAAAAATTGTTCAACATTGAAACAAGTGTAGACCGATTCTTGTCCAGGGTAGAAGGGAGGATTTTCAATGGCTAAAGGGAAGCGTCTCTTTCCTACAAACCGCCCAATCGTTTGTATCCAGGGATTAGGCTTTGTAGGCGTAGGAATGTCCGTGGCAGTAGCCAGCGCTATGGATAAGAGAGGCAATCCCTTTTTTAATGTAATGGGAATTGACTTGGAGACCGCATCGGGAAGATCTAGAATTGATTCAATAAATGCCGGAAGATTTCCTTTCAAATGCGTAGATCAGAAAATGGTAGACTTTTTTAACCGGGCGATTCAAAGAGAAAATCTAAAAGCTTCTTCTGATGAGACTATTTATGCAATCGCCGACTACATCATTGTAGACATTCCTCTCGATATTACATTTGATGAAAAGAAAAACGACTACAATATAGATCTTTCTCCTTTTCAAAAGGCAATTAGGACCTTTGGAGAAAGGATGAAACCGGAGTGTCTGGTGATAATAGAAACTACTGTTCCGCCCGGAACATGTGAATGCATAGTCTTGCCGGAACTTCGTGCTTGTTTTCGGCAAAGAGGGCTGGACGAGAAAAAGGTTCTATTGGCTTTTTCCTATGAAAGAACAATGCCAGGCAAGGACTATCTGGATTCTATTATTAATTACTGGAGAGTCTTTTCCGCAGTTGATGAAGATACTTCTAGTAGATGCGAAGATTTTTTGTCTAAGATCATAAATACTCGTGATTTCCCGTTACGGAAATTAAAATCGCTGATTTCCGCAGAAACAGCTAAAGTTCTTGAAAATAGCTATCGCGCAACAAATATTGCCCTTATGGAGGAGTGGGGACGATTTGCCGAGGTTTTGAATATCGACCTTTTCGAAATTGTTGATGCGATTCGCATGCGGCCAACCCATTCCAATATCAGACAGCCAGGATTTGGTGTGGGTGGATATTGTTTAACAAAGGACCCTCTTTTCGCAAAATGGTCAGTAAGAAATTTCTATGGCCGGAGTGAATTGGACTTTCCGTTTTCTGTCCAGGCAGTTGCCAAGAATATGACAATGCCGCTGGTAACAGTCGATTATGCGGAAAGATTATTGGAGGGAAGTCTATCAGGCAAGAAGATTCTGCTTTTGGGTGTTAGCTATAGACAGGATGTTGCTGATACCAGGTTTTCTCCTTCGGAGGTATTTGTAAAAGAGGCAAGGAGAAGAGGCGCCGAGGTGGTCTGTCATGACCCATTGGTCTCTTTTTGGGAGGAACTTAGAATGAAAGTTCTTAATGATATTCCATCCATTGCTGATTTTGACCTGGCGGTCTTTGCCGTTCCACACAAAGAGTATACGCTAATCGATTTGGCTCGGTGGGCAAGAGAAAGTCGGGTTCAGGTGATAGATGCTAACAGAGTTCTCACTGATAGGCAGCGATTTGAATTCGTAAACGCTAGCGGTAAGCTATTCAGTATTGGTCGGGGAGAGAATATATGAAGGCTCTTATTACCGGAGGGGCCGGTTTTCTTGGTTTACACCTGGCAAGGTTCTTGCTTGAAAAAGGATGGGATGTTTCTTTAGTTGATGATTTCTATAGAGGGGTGCCAGATAGAGATTTCGAGGAAGTCTTGAGAAATGAAAAGGCAAGTTTCCACAAGATAGACCTGTTAGAAAGGCATGCCCTTGAGGATTTCGACATAGATTATCATTTTATCTTTCACTTTGCGGCCATTGTAGGAGTGGCAAATGTGATAGAGCGTCCCTATGAGGTTCTCACTCGGAACTATGGACTTCTGGAAAATGTTATAAGGTTTGCCAAGAGGCAAGAATCATTACAGAGGTTCGTTTTTGCCTCGAGCAGTGAAGTTTATGCTGGCAGCTTGAAATACGGAGGTCTCAAAGTTCCCACGCCAGAATCTTCGGCATTGACCCTTACTGGTTTAAAGGAGCCGAGGACTTCCTACATGTTATCAAAGATTTATGGTGAAGCGATGTGTGAGTATAGTGGGCTTCCCTTCACAATTGTGAGGCCGCATAATATCTTTGGACCCCGAATGGGACTTTCCCATGTGATCCCTGAAATGTTAAAGAAAATATACTTTGCCAAGGTAGGCGAAAAAATAGAAGTCGCTTCTCCTAATCACACCAGAACTTTCTGTTATGTGGATGACGCTCTGGAGCTAATCTACAGGCTAAGTACAATAGAAGCTGGGAAAAATTGTACATTCAACATCGGAACCAGTTCTCCGGAAATAAAGATAATTGACCTGGTGCGGATGATTGCAGAAGTTGCAGGGAAAAAATTGAAAATTTCTCCTGGCAAAGAGACTCCGGGCTCACCCAGACGGCGGTGTCCAGAAATGAAGAGGAGTATCTCCATCACTTCCTATAGGCCCAAAATTTCTCTAAAGCGAGGTATTCAACTCACCTATCGATGGTACAAAGAAAATATTTTTGACTCGGGTCAGGTTTCTGCAAAGTGAGTTTCAAAGTATAGACCCCTATCAATTTGAGGAGGCCGTTATAATGAAAACGATAATTTTGGCGGGAGGCAGAGGAAGAAGGTTGGAGCCCTATACGACGGTGTTGCCGAAACCTCTAATGCCCATCGGAGACATGCCTATCTTAGAAATTATTGTGAGACAATTAAGAAAGGAAGGATTTAGTCAAGTTATCTTAGCTGTAGGATATTTGGGAGAACTTATAGAAGCATTTTTGGGAGACGGTAAGAAATATGGATTAAAGATTAGCTATTCCAGAGAAGAAAAATCGCTAAGTACGATGGGGCCCCTGTCTTTGATCGATGGTTTAGAAGAGACATTCCTGGTAATAAACGGCGATACCTTAACAGACCTCAAATACTCAGAGTTAGTTAAATACCATAAGGGAAAAGGAGGCATAGCTACTCTTGCCACATACCACCGTGATGTCAGGATAGACTTTGGCGTAGCGAGATATGCTAGGGACAATAGGATGAATGGTTTCATTGAAAAGCCCACATATGAATATGAAGTGAGTATGGGCATCTATGTTTTTGAACCGGAAATATTAAGGTATATTCCCAAAGGAAAGTCGTTGGGCTTTGACGAGCTGATGACTACTGTAATGGAGAATAATGAAAAGGTATATTGTTACCCATTTGATGGGTATTGGTTAGATATCGGGAGGCAAGAAGACTACCAAAGAGCGGTCAGGGAATTTGAGGAAATGAAAGGAAGATTCCTCTAATAAGGAGGATAAATAGATGAAATGGAGAATCCTTTTGTCAGATATCGACCTGGGAAAGGAAGAAATATCTGCAGTTGTTAATGTTCTGAAATCGAAATGGCTAACAATGGGCGAAAAATGTGCAGAATTTGAAAGGAAATTTGCTGATTATCTGAATGTAAAATATGCTTTTGTAGTCTCTAGCGGAACTGCAGCGCTCCATATTGCCTGTCACGCGCTGGGAATTGGTGATGGAGATGAGGTAGTATGCCCTTCCCTTACATTTGTGGCTACTGCTAATTCTATTCTTTATACAGGAGCTAGGCCGATTTTTGCTGATATCATCGGTCCTGAGAATTTCAATATTTCTCCCTTGAGTATCCTGGAAAAAATTACTCCGAAAACAAAAGCAATTATGGTTGTTCACTATGCCGGTTATCCCTGCGACATGCACGAAATCATGAAGATTGCCAGGAGAAATAAACTATTCGTTATCGAAGACGCTGCCCATGCCCCGGGAGCAAGCTACAAAGGGAAAAAGTGTGGCGCAATAGGCGATATAGGGTGCTTCAGTTTCTATGCAAATAAGAACCTGGCTACGGGAGAAGGTGGCATGGTGGTTACAGATAGAGATGACCTGGCAGAGAAACTAAAGGCTCTGAGGTCACATGCGATGACAACTTTGACCTGGGATAGGGTCAAGGGGCATGCCTACACTTACGATGTAGTAGATTTGGGATATAATTATAGAAGCGATGAATTGAAATCTGCGATAGGAATCGTGCAGCTCAGTAAACTGGAATCGAATAATAGGAAACGAAAGGAGCTGGTTAATGAGTATATAAAGAGATTGACAAATATTTCGGAAATTTCTGTTCCCTTTAGGAAGTTTGAAGGGAATCCATCCTACCACATTTTTCCCATACTCTTGAAGAATCATAAAAATAGAAGACTATTCATGGAAGGATTGAAAAAAGAAGGCGTGCAAACGAGCGTGCATTATTCGCCAGTCCATCTATTTTCCTATTATAGAAAACGATTCGGCTATGGGAAAGGCCTTTTGCCAAATACTGAATTTGTTTCCCAACATGAAGTCACTCTGCCTCTATACCCGTTAATGAAAAAAGAGGATGTGCAGACGATTTGTGAGATAATAAGAAAAATGTTCCGTAAAAATCATTGATTGGAAGATATAATGATTTCAAGACATCGGATGGAAATAGAAGGAAGAATATTGCTGGGGTCTCTTCTACAAAGTAAGAAGAATAGCATAGAACTACTAACCGGGGCGATCAGAGACTTTTTCGGGGTTAAAAAGGTGCTATTAACTCCCAGCGGCCGAGGCGGCCTATACCTTCTTCTAAAAGCATTCAAGGCAAAAAAGGTTCTAATTCCCGCCTACACATGTCGTGCTGTAATTGAGGCAGCAATCTTAGCGGAAAAAGAGATTAGATTCGTGGATATTAATATGGACACCTATAATATGAATCCCGATTTGATTGAAGAGAATGTTGACGAAGATACAGTCATATTGGCTACCCACCAATTTGGAATTCCCTGCGAAATAGAAAGAATACAAGATATCGCTCGAAGAAAAGGGGCTATAGTCTTGGAAGATGCAGCGGCCAGTTTTAACGCGAGGTTCAAGGGCAGGAAAGTGGGCACTTTCGGTAAGGCAGCCATTTTGAGTTTTGAGTATACGAAACCTTTCACCTGTGGCAGGGGTGGAGCTATTTTGTTCAATGATTTGGGAACATATGGAGCGGTATGCAATCTGTTCGAAAACGAGGTAAGGCATGTGCGAAATCGAACGCTATTGAAATATATTATTACCACTTTATCCTATTTAATCTTCACCAAGTCTTGTTGGTACAGACTTGTTCATTTTTTGTTGATGAAAAAGCACGGGGTCACTTCTGACAAAGGCGTATTGGACCTTGCCAAGAATGAGCTTTACACAGAGACATTTTCTACTTTCCAGGCAAATGTTGGGCTGATGCAGCTGAAAGAGATAGAGGTTATTCTGGAAAAGAGGAAAAAAATTGCAGATTCATACTTAAATGGGTTATCCTCAATAAAAATTTTGGCTATACCCAGGCTTCCATCCTATGTGGAGCCGTCCTTAATGAGATTTCCCATAAGAGTAATCAAGGGTGATAAATATAGTTTTTTCTGGAAGTGTGTGGAAAATGGATTAGACCTTGGCTTTGGGTATAGTTACAGTTGTGCATCTCGGGCGCAAGAGGGAGATTTCCCGAATTCCTTCCTTGCGGCGCGACAGGTTCTTAACCTACCTTTCAATTCAAAACTCTCATCGCAAGAGATAGAGAGAATAGTCTCGATAGTAAAGTCGGTCTCAAAAGAACTCTGAATAATGTATAGGGTTCTGATATGGATTTAGAAATAGGAGTTGGATAGCGATTGAGGAAATAGCAGAGGATGAAAATACTACTGGCTCTACCAAGATTCAGGCCTAATACCAATCCACCTTTAGGATTGGCGTATGTTGCTGCATGCTTGAAGAGAACCGATTCCGAAGTTGAGATATTGGACCCTACATTTGAAGGGTTGAAATATGCAGAAAAGAGATTGAAAAAGGCTGACTATGATATCTTGGGAGTTAGTTGTTATACAATGAATTACACCAAGGGACTGGGCTTTGCGGAAATTGCCAAAAGAGCCAATCCAGATTGCCTGACCATCTTTGGTGGAGTGCATCCCACTATTCTGCCGGATGAAGTGATAAAAGAGAAATTGGTGGACATCGTATGTGTTGGCGAAGGCGAGGAAACAATGGTCAAACTCGCTACGGCAATCAGAGAAGGGAAATCGTTTAGCCTAGTGAACGGCATTGTTTATAAAGAAGATGGCAGAATTATCAGAAATCCTCCCAGCAGATTACGGGAAGACCTGGATGATATTCCTTTCCCTCAAAGAGACCTCTTACCCATGAAGAAGTATCTAAATGCGAGAATTGGAAGAGCAGCCTGGACCGTGGAACAACCGGCCACATCGATACTGGCCACGCGGGGTTGTCCTTTTCACTGCACTTTTTGTTCCTCCCACTTAATTTTTGGAAGGAGAGTGCGCTATCGTTCTCCTTCCAACGTTGTTGACGAAATTGAGGAGTTGGTTAGGAATTATGGAATTAGAGGGTTATCCTTTATTGATGACACTTTTACATTGAAAAGAGAGTTCGTTTCAGAAATATGTAAGGAGTTAAGGAATAGGAGATTGAAATTAGAATGGGCATGTAATGCCAGGCCCGATACCGTTACCAAGGAAATGTTAGAGGAAATGAAGGGGGCAGGGTGTGTCGTTCTTGCCTACGGCGTAGAGTCGGGCAATCAAAGAATCCTGGACAATATCCTTAAAAAGGGAATTACTCTTAAAGAAGTCGAGAACGCTTTCCGAATAGCTTCTGAGGTGGGAATAAAAATTGATGCCTATTTTATGATGGGAACCCCGGGAGAGACTATCGAGGATATGAGAGAGACTATCAATTTTGCCAAAAAGCTCAACCCAGATGCAGTAAACTTCTCGTTAACCATTCCCATGCCAAAGACTGAGCTGTTCGAGATAGCCAAAAAAGAAGGAAAGATAACAGCAATGAGCTGGGATGAATATGACTATACGGGGAAACCAATATTTGTATCGGACAAATTTGATAGTATGGCAGTACAGAGATTATTCAGGAAAGCGAAAATCAGTTTCTATTTGAATATAGGTTTTATTCTCCAGCAGTTAATTTCTATTAAGAACCTGAGAGATTTGAAAAAGAAGATAAATGGGTTTAAACTACTACTTAAACAATTGACGCATTCAGTTTGAAACATCGCATAGATTTGTTTGATTTAGGAAGCAATAAGGAAAGAGGCTATCAAACCTATCGCCCTTTTATGGACGAGCTATTCAGCTACAGATGATGAATGGGGTCGTAAACGATATAAGATCATATTATGATAGTATATATTCGTCTCTTAATGTAGAATGGAGACCGATGAGCGTTTATAGGAAGATCATCGAGCGTCTCGGTGGCGAAAGAGGGATGAGGCTACTCGATGTTTCTTGCGGAACCGGGAACCAAATCAAATGTGCGGAAGAAAAAGGAATAGAGGCTTACGGGATTGATATTTCAGAAGCAGTCGTAATGTTAGCACAGAAGAAAGTCAAATGTGCCAATAAAATTCTCTTAGCAGATGCTTCAAACCTACCTTTCAAGGACGGATATTTTGACCTAATCACCAATTTCGGTTCCTTGCAATACTATACCGACCAGGAAAAAGCGATATCGGAGATGGCCAGGGTCGTGCGGAAAGGGGGCCGGCTTTGCATAGTGGTGCCCAATGCGAATTTTCCCCTATTTTATGTCAAGCCGCAACTCGACTTGAGGATATATAGAAATAGAATTGAAGGAAGAGTATTAAAATTTCTTGAATGGACTGAGTTATTTAATAAGAACGGGCTGGTTGTAAGAAAGATATACAGGGAGAAGGGACCAGGCTTTCATGGCGTTAGAACTATTTTCCAGGTTCTGAGAAGAATTCTGCTGAGATTTTCTCTACTCTTACCCAAGAAGTTTAATTACCAATTGCATTTTATTTGTGATAAGAAATGACCTACTTTTCGGAGGCGGGATAATGGATGTGAAAAGAATCTTAAAGACGGGTATTAAACTCCTGTTAATAATAGTAGTATTCTATTTTCTGGGCAGAGCTCTCTATCGGGACTGGAAGGAGATTGACTTCAAACAGCTACATTTTAACATGAGTTTGCTCGTTCTTTCCATCATTTTTCTTTGTGGACATTTTCTCCTGTTTGTCGTTGGATGGAAAATGATTCTTAAAGAACTTGGTATCTCCCTACCCTTTTTAAGAGCTCTTAAGATTATCTTCTATTCCGAGTTGGGGAAATATTTGCCCGGTAAAATCTGGAGTTTTGCAGGGAGAATGTACTTCTGTCAAAGAATAGGTATTTCTGCCGACATAGCATTCATATCCCTAGTACTGGAACTGGCATTAATGACAATAAGTGGCGTACTTATTTTCCTGATATCGTTTCTATTCAGTTCAAGTTTAAATATGGCCGTAAATCCTCTTATCCTATTGCCCCTTGTAATTCTAATCCTTATCGCCATTCACCCCAAGATAATGGTTACGATTATAAATTTCTTCCTGGGTTTGGTGAAGAGGAAAGCCATAGAGTTAGAGTTCAAATTTTCCCAGATATTTTCTATCATGGTATGGTATCTTGTCATCTGGTTCTGTTTTGGTATTGCTTTCTATTTGCTAATAAATTCAATAATCTTCGTTTCGGCCTCGCAAATTCCCATCATTACTGGCTCCTTTGCCATCTCCACTACGGTTGGTCTAGTGGCCATATTTGCTCCGGCTGGTTTAGGAGTAAGAGAAGGTATTCTCTCGCTTCTACTAAGCAACTTCCTTCCGCTACCTCTGAGCATTCTACTTTCCTTTCTTTCTCGGATATGGATAAGTGCGGGAGAGGCCATTTTCATAGGGATTTCTACAGGAATTAGACTATGAAGTCAAAAAGTGAGAAAAAACAACGCTTCGAACAAGAAATTCTTGGCAGTTGGCTGATTCTCTTCGCTATCTTCATTATCTGGCTGTGGATTGTCTGTAAACATTACTATTCTCTAAATCCGGTCAGGTTAGACCATCTTAATAGACTATTTCAATGGCAGATGGGAGAGGTCTCCAGTGGGCGTTTGAGGCTACTTCTTGACTATGTTTTGTCGCTCATTCTTCTGACGATGGTGCTTGTCGTGGCGTATTTTCTGGGGAAGAAAGGATTCAAATTGCTAGGAATCGATTTTGCAACTCTATTGGAGGAGATAGTCTTCTCAATTGGCCTGGGTTTTGGAATTCTTGCGTATGCCACTCTTCTCTTGGGTCTTCTGGGTTTATTGTACGCTCATCTTTTTTATGGATTACTTGGAGTAATATTTATTTTGGCTGTGGGGGAAATAGTAAAATCTCGGAAGCCGATTGAAAGAAGTACTCCCCAAGAGGGCCGTACGGCCATGTTCTCCTTTGCCTGCCTTCCTATGTGCATTATTCTAGGAATCTTCGTCGTAGTGAATTTCATTATGGCTTTCACTCCAGAACTATTCTACGATTCTTTGGCGTACCACTTGGGAGTTCCCAATTATTATATAATTAAACACAAAATTTGCGATATGCCCTATGAACTGACTTCCTATTTTCCATTCAATGTGGAAATGCTCTATACCATGGCGCTTTTGCTGAAGGAGGAAGGACTCCCGAAGCTCCTCCACTTCTCGTCAGGTGTTCTATGTTTGGCAGCAATCTTTTCCTTTTGTAAGCGGTATTTCAATGTTCTGGTAGGAATAGTGGCCTGTGCCATATTCTATTCTGTTCCTATACTGGCGATGAATTCCTGGGTAAGTGGAAACGATGTAGCTTTGTCATACTTTTCTGCCCTGTCCATATATGGCTTGATAAACTATTTCACTTGTCAACCACTTTCTAAAAATACTGCCGCAGCAGGTAGGTGGTTTATCGCATCGGCAATTTTTTCCGGGATAGCTATGGGAAGTAAGTATACCGCAGTCTTCGCTCTTTTTGGAATAGTTATTTTAATTATGAGTTATGAATATTTCAAGATGAGCAAGAGGTTGCCTGAAATCGTAAAAGAAGTCTTAATTTTTGGTATTATAGTGCTGGCGATTATGTCTCCTTGGCTCCTCAGGAATACGATATATACAGGTAACCCGGTTTATCCATTCCTATATAAATGGTTGGGTGGGAAAAATTTGATTGTTTATACTTCGGGTAACGCAATGATTCCTTCAGGCACGGAGGGATTAAAATTTAAAGATTTCTTTCTTTCTCTCTGGACAACTACCATGAAGGGACAGGACAGTATGTCATTTATTGGTCCAATTTTTCTACTCTTCATACCGTTAGTTTTTTTCATGCGAAAGGAGAGCTTAGTCAATTATCTAATACTATTCTCTATAGCTACATATATTCCCTGGGGAATGGCTACCTTCAAATTCAGGTATCTCCTGCCCGCTTTCCCCGCAATAAGCATTATTATAGGATGGTCATTTGCAGTCTTCATCAAGTGGATTCCGAAATATCTTGGAAAACTAATGTTGATTATTCTTGCCATCCCTATGGCAACGAATCTAATCTCTATTTTAGGGATAATCGATTTTTGTTATAGTCCTTTGAATGTCCTGACTGGTTCAGAAACACGGGACCACTACCTCTCTTTGACTCGACCTGGATATCCCTATCCTTCGTATGGAGCGTTTAAATATATCAACGATAATCTATCGGAGGATACGAAGATAATGTTGATTGGAGAGGCGAAAATTCATTATCTTAAGAGGGACTTTCTTTCGAACAATGTCCACAATTTCACTCCAGTGGTGGAATGGACTAAGATGGCAAAGAACGGTGATGAGTTGTATGAAAGAATTAGAAAAGAAAGAGTTACCCACATATTGGTAAACAGATTTGAAGCCACGCGAACCCTTGGCCTCCTCTACCTTAACTGGAATGAAGAGGAAATCAAGATTTTCGACGAGTTCTGGCAGAAGTATATAGAAGAAATTTTTGCTGGATATTATGGGGTCCATTTATTTAGAATTCTTTCGCCAGAAGAATCCCGTAAACCCCATCGCCAGCCGAGGAACTACCTCTACGACCTCTTCTATCAGCAGAAAGTGGATGAGACCAAAAGCAAGAAGGAAGAGGAACAGATTTTAGGTTACAAAACTATCCTTGAGAAAAATCCCCAGGCAATCCCTGTTAGACAAGAACTTGGACAGATCTACCTTAGAAAAGGTATGTGGGATGAAGCCCTTGAACAGTATCAGTTACTTTTGAAAATGGGAATAAATGTCTATTCGCAACTGGGGTACTTATATGCACAGAAGAAGGATTATGATAGAGCATTGAATATGCTCCAGGAAGCGGTAAGAATAGAGCCTGGTTCTCCAGAAGTTCATAGAAACCTTGGTATTCTCTATTTCTTCAGAGGTGAGAAAGAACGAGCGATTGGCGAGATAAGGAAAGCTATCGAGGTTGATCCGGCAAATCAAGAATACAGGAATCTCTTGCGCCGTATGGAAATGGAAACAGTCTATTAAGAAATTGAGGAGCTCGAAGTAAGGAAGAGTTACCATTTTTCAAGTAATTCGCAGTTGACAGATACCAGGCTTGACAAGGGAGCTTTTTTATGTTATATTTTTTAGCACTCCCTTGTTAAGAGTGCTAATTTTGGTTCTCTCACTATGTTGCTGATATCAAGAGAATATCCCGGGGTGGAGTGTGGATAAGAGTCAATTTAGTGAACGGAAAAGAAAGATTCTTCAGGTAGTAATAAACCATCATGGTAGGACAGGAAAACCGGTGGCTTCCGAGATGATTGTAAGAAATTACGGTTTTCCTTTCAGTTCCGCTACCGTGCGTAATATCCTGGCAGAACTGGAAGAGGAGGGCTATCTGACCCATCCCTATACTTCTGCAGGCCGAATTCCCACAGATAAGGGTTACCGCTTTTATGTAGATTGCCTTATGGATGTGGAAAAACTGAGGGAGGAGGAAGAGAGGCGAATTCAGAGGGAGTATGAAAATAGAAGGAAAGGGCTGGAAGATGTTATGCGCCAGACGAGCAAGATGTTATCCCTTATTTCCCGTTATGCCGGGTTTATCTTGAGTCCGCCGCTGGATAGAAGTTTTCTCAAACATATTGAGTTGGTCCGACTGGGAGATAAGAGGATATTGGTTGTTTTCGTCAGTCGAAGTGGATTGGTAACGCATAGGACTATTCAATTAGACTATGAGCCGAAACAGAACGAGCTCCACAAGATTTCCAAGATTTTGAACCAGAGGTTCTTCGGTCTATCCATATGCCAGATGGAGGAAAAATTAAAGACAATAATTGAGCTGGAATCAAATAGATTTCTCAATTTAATGGAGATTGTGAGGAACTTAGTGAGTCAAGCTTTTGCTTATAGAGAGTCGGAGATATATCTGGAAGGTTCGGCTAACATCTTAGCTTATGCAGAGGAGGACTCGGTTAACTACGCTGAGGTGAACTCTGTTTTCCGGGCGATAGAGGGAAGACGGTTCCTGGCCGATATCGTGAAAAGACTTGTCAGAAACGAGGGTGTGAAAGTCTTAATCGGAAGTGAGAGTTCATATCCTCAAATGATGGATTTGAGTGTCGTGGCTTCTCGCTACAGTTGTGGAAATAAGGTAGCTGGTGCGCTGGGAGTGATTGGGCCGAAAAGAATGGAGTATCCAAGGATAGTCGCTTTAGTCGATTTCATATCCAAGGTTCTCGATAATGTATTGAATGAAGGAGGATAACTTATCCATGGAACAAGAAAAGTCTATAGAGCAAACAATAGATTCGCATTTGGAAAATAAATTGAGCGAACTGGAGATACTGAGACAATCTTTCGAAGAGAAGAAGAAGTTGGCCGAGAGCTACTATGACCAGCTGCTGAGACTTGGCGCGGAATTCGACAACTATCGCAAGAGGGTAGGGAAAGAGAAAGAAGAGTTGGTTAAGTTTGGGAAAGAAGAATTGATAGTTAAGCTCCTCGATATCCTGGATAGTTTCGACTTAGCCCTGGATTTGGCTGAGGAGGAGAAGAACGAGACGAAATCGATTAAGCAAGGCATAAAGTTGATTTATAAACAGTTTAGAGAACTACTGGAGAAAGAAGGGCTAAAGAGACTGAAAGTTGAGGGAGAGAGCTTCGATCCGAATCTACACTTTGCCGTTGAGTATCGAGAATCTGATAAACATGGAGATAACAAAATTCTGAAGGAGATACGGCCAGGGTATCTTCTTGGCGAGAGAGTAGTAAGGCCGGCTATGGTGGTAGTGGCAAAGGCCAAAAATCAAGGCACTGAGAGCCAAAGTTCGCACTGAACAAGTAAAATATATCATGAGTAAAGGAGGATAACTATGGCAAAAATAATAGGCATTGACTTGGGAACTTCCAATTCAGCAGCAGCAGTTGTGATCGGAGGGAAACCTACGATTATTCCCAGTGCTGAAGGTACAACGCTGGGGGGTAAGGCTTTCCCTTCCTATGTTGCCTTTACCAAGGATGGTCAGCGGCTTATAGGTGAGCCTGCCAGGAGGCAGGCAGTCTCCAATCCGGAGGGGACTGTCTATGCTGCAAAGAGAAAGATGGGTACTGAACACAAGTACAGGATTTTTGGAAAGGAGTATTCTCCCCAGGAGATATCCGCATTCATCCTTCAGAAGATAAGAGAAGATGCAGAAGCATTCGTTGGTGAAAAAATAGAGAAAGCCGTAATTAGCTGCCCCGCTTATTTTAATGATAACCAGAGACAGGCCACAAAGGATGCTGGTAAAATCGCAGGATTGGATGTGGTAAGAATTATTAATGAACCGACAGCAGCATCTTTAGCTTACGGATTAGACAAGGCAGGGAAGGAACAGAAGATTCTTGTCTTCGACTTTGGAGGAGGCACTCTGGATGTGACAATTCTGGAGATGTTTTTCGATAAGGCTAGAGGGACGAGCGGTTTCGAGGTGAAGGCCACCGCAGGAGATACTCAACTTGGCGGAACCGATATGGATAATGCCATAATCGACTATTTAGCAGAAGAATTTAGGAAAGATACAGGAATAGATGTCAGAAACGATAAGATGGCTTTCCACAGGCTGAGGGAGGCAGCGGAAAAAGCAAAAATCGAGCTATCTACAACTTTCACCACAGAGATAAACCTCCCCTTCATCACTGCCGATGCAACAGGACCCAAACACTTGATAACTACCCTAACAAGAGCTAAGTTAGAAGAGCTGGTTACCCCAACGGTGGAAAAGTGCCGAAGGTCGGTGGAACAGTCATTCTCTGATGCAAAGCTGAGTCCTGACGGGATTGACCGCATAATTCTGGTAGGGGGACCCACAAGAATGCCTATAGTCCAGCGCTTTGTGGAGAACCTCGTGGGGAAAAAGGTGGAAAGAGGAATTGACCCTATGGAATGCGTGGCTATGGGTGCTGCCATTCAGGCTGGGGTTATTGCTGGAGATGTCAAGGAGGTCCTCCTTCTTGATGTGACGCCACTTTCACTGGGAATAGAAACATTGGGAGGGATATTTACAAAATTGATGGAGAGGAACACGACTATACCCACCAGGAGAAGCCAAATCTTCTCTACAGCATCAGATAACCAGACAGGAGTAGATATTCATGTCTTGCAAGGGGAGAGGCCGATGGCCAGGGATAATACTGAACTGGGAACATTTCAGCTTGTGGGTATACCACCTGCGCCTCGTGGGGTACCGCAGATTGAGGTAACTTTTGATATAGATGTGAATGGCATACTTCATGTAACTGCGAAAGACCTGGGTACGGGAAAAGAGCAGAGCATGAAGATTACAGCTCCTATGAAACTTTCTGAGGGAGAGATAGACAAAATGGTTAAAGAGGCCGAGAAGTTCGCCAGTGAGGACAAGAAGCGGAAAGAGGAAGCTGAGCTGAGAAATGAAGTTGATACGCTGGTCTATTCCACAGAGAAGTCATTGAAAGAGTATGGAGATAAAGTCTCTAAGGAGGAAAGAGAAAAAATAGAGAAAGCCCTGAAAGAGGCAAAAGAAGCTTTGGCAGGAAAGGACCTGGAGAAGATAAAGCAGACTCAGGAAGACCTAACCAAGGCTTCCCATAGATTGGCTGAGGAGGTCTATAGAGAGGCAGCTAAAAGAAGGGAAGCCAAGCCGGAGGAAGAGAAGGAGACAAAAGAAGAGGGGAAGAAGGAAGGAAAGAAGAAAGAAAAAGAAGATGTAATTGAGGCTGAATACGAGGAGAAAGACGAAGGAGAAGAGAAAAAAGATTGAAATTGTGCCTATGAATGTCATTGCGAGCGACTGAAAGGAGCGTGGCAATCTCGAGATTGCTTCGTCGCATACGCTCCTCGCAATGACAGTGCATAATCCAACTGTAGGCACAGATTTCCCGATTGAAAATCGGGATGCAGAGGTAGAAAGAATTGGCTAAGAGGGACTATTATGAGGTCTTGGGTATAGATAGGGATTCTTCTCTAGATGAGATTAAGAAAGCGTACCGGAGCTTGGCCTTCCAGTACCATCCCGATAGAGTTCCTCCCGATAAGAAGAAGGAGGCGGAGGAAAAGTTTAAGGAGATATCAGAAGCATATGCTGTTCTTTCTGATGCAAACAAGAGAGCCCAGTACGACCAGTTCGGACACGCTGGAATCGATGCTTCCTATACCTATGAAGATATTTTCCGTGGGGCCGATTTCACTGGATTTGAGGACATCTTTCGTGGCTTCGGTCTTGGAGAATCAATATTTGGTGACCTTTTCGACTTCTTTGGCACGGGTAGGGGAAAGAGAAAGAGGCCGACGAGGGGGGCAGACCTAGAGTACATCCAGACAATTACGCTTGAAGAGGCAGCCTCTGGAACAGAGAAAGAGATTGATATCTTTCATACGGTTACCTGTCCCAAATGTGGAGGAAGTGGGGCCAAACCGGGGACGGGAAGGAAGACCTGTCCCCAGTGCCAGGGTAGAGGACAGATTAACTATGCTCGGGGGGGATTCTTCACTTTCACCTTTTCCCAGACCTGCAGTCGTTGTGGAGGAACGGGCGAGGTGGTAGAGACCCCTTGCCCGGCATGCAACGGGAGAGGTAAGGTTAAGAAGAGGTCGACCATCTCCCTAAAGATTCCTTCCGGGGTCGATACTGGAACGAGCATAAGGGTGCCAGGAAAGGGTGAGGCGGGAGAGATTGGTGGTCCTAGCGGAGACCTCTATGTGGTAATCAATGTAAAGCCCCATACTATTTTCAAGAGGGAAGGGGATGACCTCTATACGGAGGTTACAATTCCTTTCACCACCGCCTGTCTTGGAGGCGAAATCGAAGTTCCCACGCTGAAGAGCAGTGTAAATATGCGTATTCCCCCTGGCACGCCTACTCACAAAGTATTCAAACTTAAATCGAAGGGCATGCCCAGCCTCCGCGGCAGGGGTCAAGGGGACGAGTATGTGAGAGTGGTTGTGGAAGTGCCGACCAGCCTCACGGCTGAACAGAGGAGACTCTTGGAAGAATTCCGCCGCCTGGAACAGGAAAAGGGTAAGGGAATTTTCAAGAAAATGTTCGGTCAATGAGACAGCCAGGGTCATAATGGCCGAACCGGTAAACCTATAGCTTTTTGCGGGGTCCCAACAATGCCCGCTTTTTTTGTATCACCAAAAGATATGAAGGGTGGTAAAATTACTATTGAAGGGAGTGAAGCAAGGCATATCGTTACTGTCCTCAGAAAGAGGGTGGGGGATGAGATAGACCTATTCGATGGCCGTGGAAATGAGTTTAGAGGCAGGATTTTGGAGATAGATGGGTCTTCTACCCCTCCTCAGGTAAAAGTAGTGGTAATTGGTCAAAAACGGGGTAAAAAAGAGCCTAAGCTCAAGATAATACTATTCCAGTCTATTCCTAAAGGGAACAAGTTCGACTTCATAGTGCAAAAGTCCACGGAGATTGGGGTTTCGGAAATAGTGCCTATAACTACAGAAAGAACCATAGTCAGACTAGATTGTAAGGGGATGGAAGGGAAGGTTATCCGCTGGCAGAGGATAGCACGGGAGGCGGCAAAACAGTCGAGGAGGAGTGTGGTTCCCAAAATAGGAGCTATTCTGGACTTTCCTCGCGCATTAGACCAATTCTCTGAAAGAAGGTACCAGGTAGGCATAATACCCTGGGAGATGGAAGAGAAGAGCCATTTAGGGGAGGTACTCAGAAAGAGTGGTGTATCAACACCCTCTCCCTCACAGCTGGCCATATTTATAGGCCCTGAGGGCGGGTTTACTGTGGAAGAGGTGGGAATGGCGAGGGGGAGAGGCGTAATTCCTGTCACTTTGGGTTCCAGGATACTCCGTACGGAGACTGCGGGGCTGGCTGTGGCAATAATAGCCCTATATGAATCGGAGGACCTTGGCTGAGGGCTTTTATTGGGTTAAAAACGGCAAATTTAAAGTAATTTATTAAGATTATAAATATGGAAGAACTGCTTGGTAATTTCGAAGAAAATTCAAGCGATGCTTGAAATATTTTAGGATAGTTTAAACCAGATGCAAAGGAGAGGAAAGATGGCAAAGTTTCATAAAGAACCGAGATTGAAGAGGCCCTATATGATTGCCGCATGGCCTGGAATGGGAAATGTAGCCCTGAAGGCGGGTAAATATCTTGTGGAGAAGCTGAAAGGAGAGGAGTTTGGGGAGATAGAGCCTGCGGGATTCTTCCACCCGGTCGGGGCCTTTATCAAGTATAATGTGGTAGAGGTGCCGAAGTTCCCGAAGACTAGTTTCTACTATTGGGTAGATGGTAGGGCCCTCCATGACCTTGTGATAATTTTGGGCGAAGCCCAGCCTTCCTTGGAAAAGGAGTACGAATTTGCCTGCGAAATCCTGGAGCTGGCCATGGAGTGGGGGGTGGAAAGAATATATACATTTGC
>Ga0315309_1000218_pt1 | contig 34989 bp, 34 predicted proteins | sample TDP4_MG_FD_203080 | JGI IMG/M metagenome (GOLD analysis project Ga0315309, IMG submission 203080) | Freshwater sediment microbial communities from Lake Towuti, South Sulawesi, Indonesia - TDP4 | ecosystem: Environmental > Aquatic > Freshwater > Lake > Sediment | place: Indonesia: South Sulawesi...
CTTTTCCTACATTACTGGGAGAGAGGCAGAGAAAGTTAAGATTACCGTTAATATCTGACGCATCCTTGTTGTCTTGTTCTCTTTTTCGATTTCAGGATTGTTCATAACATACGTTTCGCTGAGTCCTGCAATGCTATTGCCAGTAATGCTATTGCGCATATCATCCTGTCATGCAGTTTAGGAGCCTTCAGTTCAAGGAACATGCTCGTCAATTACCTCCATGTCTTCCGTTATTAGGTACGGTGTTAGTCCAATATCGGAGATCTGTTCCGTAATCGTGGCTAAAGGCTCCTATGTTTTCAAGCGTCCCTTCAATGCATGGTAAACGAACTCACCGATAACCTGCGCCGAATCTTGCCGATTCTCATAAGCTCGCCAGCACGAGCTAACCAAAAACAAACGAAAAGAGTCCCAAGAAAAAGTCTTTCGGACAAACATGGAATCGTGAAACGTGATCAGACGAGAGACGATGACTTTTTCTGGTTGACTTGTCGTGCAGAGCTTCAAAAGAAGACCATTGACCGTTTGCTGGAGGTTGTAGCGGACCTCGCGCGGAAATGGGGGAGGTAGTATCTATGTGCTGAAAAACCCATTAGGGGAGAAAAACACGAGGTCAATCGCTGCCTCCAGCTAGTTCGATTACATATCCGTCCTCCACCAATTAGAAATGTCGCATTTTCGACCTAAAATACCTTTCGGGTTCAAATAGTTAGGGGCTTTTTCGCATTTACTGATACTTTATTTCGGCGTTTCATTGGTTCTTGCTGGTTTCTTCTTAACCTCTGTGATAGCATACTGCGAATCAAGCAAGACCACATAGCCATGATCCTTGTGTTTTCCCTCTAGTCTCAGGGGCCATCTGTCAGTCTTGATCTCAGTGTCTATATTGACCGTCATGAGTTCGTTACACTCTGGGCATCTAACAAATCTTTTGATCTTAGCCATACTACTTTTCCCCATTCCCTTTGTTGAGTAGTCCAACATGGTAGGTGTGCGACCATACATCAGAGTATGGTGATCCAAGAAGGTGGAATCTTCATTGAGATATCTTTAATAATTCTTCTATCTCCAATCTTTTAAGTATTTTCGCCTCTCGTGCGGAGTATTTCTTTGTTTAGTTGCTGGATTGTTTCGCTGGGTCTTGCGTTACCATTTGGTATTCTGATCAGGTTGAGAGGTCTGTTCTGTTTCACATCTTTGAATGCTTTTTCGTAGCCTTCTAACACTCTCAGGATGTAGTCTTGTTCTCCTTCATTCCACTTTTGAAGGTTTCTTCTACGCCCGGACATGAGTCTCGCCAACGTACTTTCGAGATTCATTTCAAGATAGAAAACTGCGTTCTCTTCCCACTTAACGTCCAGGTACAAGTCCCTGATGATCTTATAGTCGTCAGGGGAGCAGAGAGCATGAGAGTATGCTAAGACACATATCGGGCTCCTATCACACACGACAGTTAGATCGTTATCACACCGGTTTCTAATAAGTTCATTTCTTTTTATCATCTGGCGAAGGTACCAGATCTCAGCTCGGAAGGCGACCTGCGGATCCTTCGATCCGAACGGGAATGGCGAACGGCCCATCCTTTCAGGCATGAATAACCAACGAGAGTCCTTGCGATAAAGTGCTCTCAAGGAGTTGTACACTGTTGTTTTACCTGACCCGTGTACACCAGTGATAGAGAAAACCTTTCTCCCTGTCGTACCGTCAACCTCCGCGCTATTAACTTTGAATCACATGATTCACTGGCTTATAACATTGATCTTAGTAAATAGGAGCTAAAATAGTATCCATCTGACTTCCCGTGGTTCAGTAACAGACCCAATCATTACGGTAAGTCAGTTTCGAGAGGCAGAGTCATTGCCTATGAAAGAAAAGAACGCAGATCACGTGCTGTTATAGATCCCGTGTGAAGTGAAGTTGCTACAAGCGCTCCGCTGACCCCTATCTCATCGAGTTCAGCTAGGTCACTGATGTTTCTAACGCCGCCTCCCGTCAGAACAGGTATCCCGACTTCACTAATGATGGATTCCACCAAGGCACGGTCGACACCCGATTCACTCCCAACCCGCGTCAATTCAAGTACTATGAGCTGTGAAGCCCCCATCTCCTCTAGAGTCTTGGCCGCTTTCGACGGTGAGAGCGTTCTGAAGTGAGGTGACTTACTAACGACTTTACCTTGTTTCAAGTCGAGGCTCGATATTATCTTGCTGCTTCCCATCTCCCGGACTATCTCTGGTAGGGTTTTCAGGTCTTCCAGAGTTTCTGTTGCAATGATGATCCTTGATGCGCCAGCCTCTTTGACGACGTGTGCCGCCACAGTGTTATTGACTCCTGCATCAACCATCAGTTCCATTGGGGTAACTTTACTGATCCTCCGGATATCCTCCGTGGTTATGCCTTTTCCTTGGATCGCATCGAGGTCAGCGACGTAAAGCTCCCCGAACTTGAATTCTCTGTAGAATGCTTTTACCACTTCGACGGGTTCAGCAGTTGATGACAGAACGCTTTTAACAGGTTGATAATTGTTCCTCTCGCCTTTTCTAGCGTGAACGACCAGCCCGCCCAGAAGATCTACAACAGGGATGATCCTCAATGATGGAAATCCTCCTATAACCCGATTAGTGGGTAGCGCTTATGCGATGCGGAGTGGGTCTCTGCCTCTGCACTTCTTCACTTATAAGCGAATAAACGACTTCTATTAATCTATGCCGTTGGCAATAATTATAGTTAGAGTTAGCGCACACGATGTCAGGGGAGCGTGCTCCTTGCTTGAAACATCCTGCGGTCATTGATCCCGTTTGCAGAGTCAACCCAGCCGAGTACGCTGGCAAGAAGGATCTCGGTGAATGCATCAGCATTACCTCAGGCGGAACACTCGCTTTCGGTGATGCTGACGTACTCAGCTTCGTTCACGAGCACGGGACGCGTTGTTACATCGTTAACCTTAATCAAGTCACGAGGAACGCTAAGCGCCTTCTCGAATCATTTAGAACGTATCCAAGCAAGTTACACCCTCTCTATGCAATTAAAGCGAATTCGACCAGGGCGATCGTTGATAGAATAGTGAGAGAAGGATTTGGTTTTGAGGTAACCAATATTCACGAGTTCCTCTTCTCACTTGAAGTCCAGGAGAATACAGGGCTTGGGAAGAAATCCTCTGCCATTGTCTGTAATGGTGTTTCAAAACACCATGTGCAGCGTCCCTACAGGGAGTCGTTGATCGAAGTTGCTTTCAGGCACCAGTCTAAGGAAGGATTTGATGTGCTTGTGAATCTCTCCTCTGTCGAGGAAGTAAGATTCGCGATTAAGGTTGCCGAGCGAATGGGAGGAGGAATACGCGTCGGGCTTCGACTCAATCCAGCCATCAAACCCAAGACAGCGGAGGACCTTGCGACCGGGGCAGGTTACTCAAGGTTCGGGGTACCTATTGATCAGCTTGAGAATGTGGTCAAGGAGCTGGTTGATAAGAAAGATCTGACGAAACTGGTTCAGCTCCATTGCCACATTGGATCTCAAATATCGAGTATCGAAACCCTAACAGGAATCCATGGTGAGAAAGCAGCGGACGGTCGAGGAGTTTTGCCGGTCCTTTGCTCCAAGATAACTGAGTTGGAGAAGAAATTCGGTGTTCACGTGGAACAGATAAACATCGGGGGAGGAATCGCCATAAGATACGTAAAGACCAAGCCAAGAGACATGAATGAGTATGGAGAATTCTGGCCAGATTACACCGTTGAGGAATATGCGTCAAAGATCGCTACCACACTAGAACGGATCCACGAAGAAAAGGGATCAAACTGCCCAGAGTTGTGTATTGAGCCTGGAAGATGGCTCACCGCTAACAGCACAGGGCTCCTACTTCTAGTAACAGATGTTTTTGATCTGCATGGTGAATACAAGAAATCACTCAAGGGGGCAGGCAAGTGGATTATCACGGATGGGAGCGCTATGACAGATGCGCACGATATCGTCCTCCTAAGGCAGTGGTTTGAGATCCTCAATGCTTCGAGAATCACCAAGCCTTTAGAAACTCTTTACAACATCGGAGGATTAGCTTGTGATTCGGGGGACGTATTCGCGTGGGGACGAGATCGAACTGGTCCAAGAATGCTTCCCGAAACTCGTAAAGGAGATATTCTGATGGTTCTTGACGTTGGCGCTTACCAACAAGCTCTTGCCAGCAACTATAACATGTTACCAATTGCCGCAGCATATGATACCAGAGGATCAGAAATCACCAGAGAGAAGAAGAACCCGTCATCCAGATGACTCGTTCTTTGTGTTGTTCTTAGTTGCGCTGCCATTTGCGGCTCTTGCAGCTGTTTCCTGCGGTCCCACCAAATCCGTCATGACAGGTATTGCTGCCGTTGGGAAATGTTTCTTGGCTACCTTTGCTACATCCTTGACTAGAGTCAAGTAGTCCCCTTTCCTGACCTTGTCTATTGGCTTGACTTCTTTCTTGCACTTGACCATGACTTCCTTGGTGGCCTTTAACCCTGATCCCGTGAGCACGCAGACAATTCTGTCGGATTTATCGATAGCATAAGTTTCCCTGAGTTTCCCTATCGCAGCCAGAGTTGTTGCCGATGTCGGTTCCACGAATACACCCTCTTTTCCTGCAAGCAGCTCCATGTACTCGATGACCTCTAGATCATCTACGGCCACCGCTATCCCGTTGGATTCTCTGAGGGCGCGAAGGGATTTGGTTGCGTCATAGCAATCCCTTGCAACTATACCTTCAGCTATTGAGTCTGGCGGATTATCAATCCTCACCGAGAATTCCTTTTTCTGCTCAAAGGCCTTCGCTATCGGGTCTCCTCCTTTCACCTGCACGCAGATCAGTTTGGGAAGTCGATTTATTATCCCCAAGTTGAACATTTCTTTGAAGCCTTTCCAGATGCCAGCAAGGTTGCTTCCGTTTCCAGTAGGAATAACTACCCATTCAGGGACGTCCGTCACACCTCTATATATCTCGTAAGCCTCAGTCTTGTCTCCCTCGACTCTATACGGGTTAAGGGCTGGATTGCAGTCACAATAATATTGGTACGTCAGACTTACGAGCTTCGAAACTTGAGCGTCCCCCGCGCTATTCGGATTTCTGTTGATCAGCTCCCAGAGATCCTCATAAATTCCGTCGACTGCAATGAGCTCGGCGTCAAATATTCCTATCTGCGTCATCTTCTCAGGGGAGGCACTGCTTGGGGTAAAAACGAGGCACTTAACTCCAGCTCTCGACGCATAGGCTGCAAGCGATCCTCCTGCGTTTCCTGACGATATCGCTGTAACACCCTTGGCCCCAATTTCAAGAGCACGAGATACGCAAACTGCCGATTCTCGGTCTTTGAAGGATCCTGTCGGATTCGCACCTTCATACTTCAAGTAAAGGTTAGAAACATCAAGCTCTTCACAAGCCCTTTGACACTGATAGAGCGGTGTATCTCCTTCGCCTAGGCACACAGGTTCGCGCCAAATCGGAAGAAGATCTTTGAATCCCCACATTGTATCTATAGGGTAACTGAAATCGAAAAGCTTCTTAAGATCCACTTTCTCACGAATCTCATCATAATCATACACAACATCCAGCGAGCCGTATATCCACTTGTGGGAATCTACGCACTTCGGGCACATCAGTTTGTTACTTAACCTCGGATCTTCCCCATTCCGTTGAATATCGTACTCCTCGCCACAGTAGATGCACTTGAGTCTCTTTGCAAACATCTTAGGTCAATTCACTTCTCTACTCTGGTTTCTTTTAAGACTTTCTGATCGGAGCTAGATCTTGATCGAGTGACTAGCGAAGAGTTCAACAAACAATAGAGATTCTTGACTAACGAACATAAAAAATTTGTTCGATGTTCTGCGAATTGAAGTAAGAAGAAGTCTTGATTAATGTGAATCGCGTCTCGGCCTTGTTTAGTTCGAGTAATGAATAAAATGAAAGGGAGATGTGAGTTCTTCGATCAGGCTAGAACTTATTGCCACACGCGCCGCAGAACTTGAATTGCTCTGGTATGTTCTTCGCCCCGCACTTCGGACAACTTCTTGTTGGCGCACCCCAAAGAAACTCGGGAACCTCTCCCTTTGCTAGCTTCTCTCTGATTCCCTTGTAGTCTGCAGGTCTCTTCTCGATGAACGCCCGCATTCCCTCCATCGCTTCAGTTGATCCCATATGTAGAGCGAGCCAATCTCTCGCATGTTGAATCGTACTATTCCAAACAAAGTCCTTCCAGAAGTTCACCTGAACCTTGGTATACCTAAGGCACTCAGGAAATTTGCCAAGAATCTTGTTGCAGACTTCTTCAACAGCTCTGTCAAGTTCCGAGTAGGGTACAACTTTGTTTACTAGACCCCATTGCTCTGCGGTTTCTGCATCAACCTCATCAGTAGTGTACAGCATCCACCGTGCTCTTCTATCACCTATTAGGATTGGAAGCCACTGGGTTGCTCCTCCAGCGGCTACGCTTCCAACTCGTACACCGACTTGTAGGAACCTTGCGTTATCGGATGCTATGGAGAGATCGCATGCCTGGTGAAGCTCGTTTCCTCCTCCCGCTGTCATGCCGTTCACTCTGGCAACTACGGGAACCCTGCAATTTCTGATGCTTGTCACAGCCTTGTCGAAGATCACCATATAGTTCCAATACCGGTGTGGCGCCTTTTGGTAAACGGTTGCGTACTCCTTCACGTCTCCGCCAGTGCAAAACGCTCTGTCGCCTGCTCCCGTTAGGATAGCGACTCCTACAGAATCGTCGTCTGACGCGTCATCAAACGCTTGAGCTAGTTCCTTCAAGGTGTTTGTGCTATAGGCGTTATAGACATTTGGACGGTTTATGATTATTTTAGCAACCATATTCTTCTTTTCATAGATTGTCTCTCTAAAATCGAATTCTCTCTTCCCTTTGCGTTCACTACCTACAACCATTATTCGTCTCAACTCCTCCCAAGAAGGTATCAAGTTTCGAATGCGATATCTCTAATTCTTGTTGCTCCCATTTGGGATATCAAGGTTACTAGCTTCTCTCTTCTCCTTTAATGCTACTCTTGGAACCATATGGAAGGTTTTTATCTGATGCTGATCGTAATACTTCACGAACTACAAGCTTGGGATCGCATGGAACAAGTTAGCACGGTACTGGGAGAACCAGTAATCACTTAAAGCGGTGACCCGAAAAACGACTCATCTAGTTGAGGCAAGCTTTGGATTGCTTTGGGCAAGAAATATAGGATAAGCAAAATCTAGTTCCCACGGCACTCAGAAAAGAGGAGCGCAATCCGACTTGTCTGGAAAATCAGGGCAGAGTTCAAAGCGCGAAGAATCACGCACAGACAAGGCCATCGTAGCGGATCATCTCTGCAAGATCTTCTACACTACAAAAGGAGTCGTGCGAAGAACCAAGAAGCCAGTTGTTGCAGTGAAGGACATCTCTTTCACTGTTGACTACGGAGAACTCTTTGGGATAGTTGGTCCCAACGGCGCGGGCAAGACGACTACCATAAAGATGTTGACTACGATGCTCATTCCGACATCTGGCGCCGCCACCGTTCTTGGTTATGATGTCGAGAAGAACGTTAGAAAGGTCAGAGAGTCGATAGGCATCGTTCTAGGTGGAGAAAGAGGGCTCTACACCAGAGTCAACGCATTACAGAATCTTAGATACTTCGCCGATCTCTACGGAGTGCCCACAGATGTTCGGGAAAAAAGGGTTAAGAAACTTCTGCATTTCGTAGGGTTGTGGGACAGGCGCAATGACCGTGTTGAGACGTACTCAAGAGGTATGAGACAGCGCCTGCACTTGGCTAGAGGATTGATCAACGATCCAAAAGTGATCTTCCTTGATGAACCCACGATAGGGCTGGATCCCGAGATCGCCATAGAAACAAGGGAAATGATTAAGGGATTGGTCAAGGAAGGAAAAACAATATTGCTGACTACTCACTACATGTATGAGGCGGATGAACTCTGTAGGCGAGTAGCCGTCATACGGAAGGGCGAAATCGTCGCTCTTGACACACCGTCTGCACTCAAGAAGTACGTAAGAGACACAAGCGTAGTTGAAATCGACGCCTTTGGAGTGACGGAAAAATGCGTGGAAACCCTCAAGAAGGTGCCAGAAGTCTTAGCAGTCACTGCAAATCTAAGCGAGGACAAACAGGTTGTGAAGATACAGACTCCAAAGGGTTCTGAGATAATATCTGACTTACAGGAAGTGCTGAAGGAGTGCCGAATCAACGACATTAAGATCAAGGAACCCACACTTGAAGATGCCTACCTGAGACTAGTCGAAGGGAAGGTGAAGTAATGCCCAAGCCCCTAAGAGTAACGTACTCCGCATTCATAATGGCTATGCGCCACTGGATAGCTGATCCGCAGTGGGTCATTCCGAATGTGATCGCTCCCTTCGTCTTCACATTCGTAGCTCTCACACTCTTCAAAAATGCTAGTGAGTCTTTTGCGGTTAACGCCGTTCTGGGCGGAGGCATGATGGGGATGTGGGGAAACACGTTATACGGTTCGGGGTTTGCCATCAATTTCGAAAGATGGCAGGGGACACTGGAAGAAGTACTTGCAGCACCCTCGAACCTGATGCATGTGATCGCAGGTAGATCGATTGCCAACGCGCTATTTGGCCTTATCAATATGGTAGCGATACTCCTGATAGCTACTCTAGTCTTCCAAGTTCCTCTAGGTATCGCCAATCCCCTTCTGTTTTCGCTTGCCATGGTGCTGACGCTTCTCTCGGTCTCAGCGCTGGGGTTAATTTTCGCATCTTCCTTTGTGCTTACTAGGTCGGCGCAGGTAATGACAAATGGATTAGAGTTCCCGATCTACATAGTGTCCGGAAGCATGGTCCCGATATATTTCCTACCTTTTTGGAGTCATCCTATATCCTATGTTCTGGGACCGACGTGGGGTACAGATGCTATTAGGTGGGCGGGCGAGTTTCAGAACGTTCCCCTGACGTTCTGGACAAACATTGTCGTCATGATGTTGATCACCTTAGGTTATCTTGTCGTAGCTGCGTTTCTCTTCAAGAAAGTGGGAGATAAGGTTAGAAGAGATGGGAGTTTGATGGAAGCATGACTCAGCCAAACAGACTCAGGGTGTTCTTTAGCAGCGCCGTTTTCTCCTTTAGGGCGCAGTTCAGTTGGCTGAACCCTCCAATGTGGCTTACGATGAAACTGATTCTGCCATTTTCACAGATGGCTTTCTTCTGTTTGCTCGGAGGTTACCTCGTATCAAAGGGATTCGCATCGTCCGATATTGTTGCCTACATGGCTATTGGTAACGCGATACAGGCAATGTCCTGGAATACCGTTTTTGCCGTCATAAACATAACGAGTGCGGACAAGTGGGATGGCACGCTCCAACTGATGCTTGCGTCGCCCGCTCAGAGACTTCCGCTCTTCGTTGGGAGATCCATGATTCACATATTCGATGGATTGCTTAGTGTCCTTGTCTCATTCATTTTTGCGGCATTTCTATTTGGAGTGGACTTCGTAAGGACTGATCTACTGGGTCTGACCGTTACGCTACTCTTGACTGGTTTCACTATGGCTGGCTTTGGACTCCTTGTAGGAGGGTTCTCTTTCTACTTTAGGGATCCTCTTGTCTTCGCGAACATCTTCACGTTTGTTCAGCTGATATTCTGCGGCATAAACTTCCCGGTGCAGTCCCTACCACAACAAGTTCAGTTCATCTCGTATTTGATCCCGTTAACCTATGGTGTACAGGCGGGTCGAGAAGTAATTGTGGGGGCAACGTTGACTGATATCGCACCATTGCTGGCGCAGATGACTGTAGTGGGCTTGGTTGCCATCGCGTTGGGATACTTTTTCTTCAGACGTTTCGAGAATTCGGCAAGGAAAACCGGAAGGCTTGAAGCAATTTGATGCCTTTTTCTAGGAATGAAGCTGTATTACCCGGCCACCCACGAAGAGCAGCAGTTATTGACGAAGACCCCAAGAAAGGCACATGACAAGGACGTTTCCCGAGCGTCCTCATCATTCTTTAAATAGTAGAAGCTCCTACCCATCAACCGTACTACTGAAGACTTTTCCTCTCTCTTCTTAGTGGCGCAGAGGAATGGTGGGGATCAATGCGGAAGTGATGGACGCATGAAACTTGAGGATCTTAAGAAGATTACAGTCCTGGGCGCGGGAATAATGGGGTCCGGAATCACTGAAGTCTGCGCGAGAGGCAACTACAAGGTCTACATGACCGACTTGACAAATGAACTTGTAACCAAGGGACTTGAGAAAATCAAGGCGAGCCTGGTTAGAGCGCTTGAGAAAGGCAAGATCACAAAAGAGAACGTTGAAGCTACTCTGTCAGACATCAGGGTTACAACTGACCTGAGAGAAGCAGTTAAGGACACAGACTTGGTGATCGAGGCGACGCCTGAAGATCTTGAACTCAAGAGAAAGGTCTTCAAGCAACTTGAGGGGCTCTGCCCCAAGCACACCATCCTCGCATCAAACACCTCGGGGATCATGATAACGGATATAGCCACGGTGACGAACAGACCAGATAAGGTAATTGGAATGCACTGGTTCAACCCGGCACCCATAATGAAGCTGATTGAGGTCGTGAGAGGCGCTCTCACATCAGATGAAACATTCAACATTGTCATCCAACTCAGCAAGAAGCTGGGGAAAATACCCATAACGGCAAATGATGGTCCTGGCTTCTTTACAACTAGGTACGTAGCAAGCTGGATCACTGAAGCAATAAGACTTTATGAACAAGGTGTAGCCAACATCAAAGAAATTGATGCAATGTCAAAGATGGCGTTCAATTGGCCAATGGGTCCAATTCAGCTAGCGGACTTCATCGGGCTTGACACAATTCTCCATATAGCCAGCTATCTCTACAGTGAGACAGGGGACCCACGCTACGCTCCGCCGCTGACTCTAAAGAAACTAGTCAAGTCTGGATTTATTGGAAACCCAAAGCTAAAATCTGGAAGTAAGGGAGGATTCTACGAGTACTTCAAGGTACCCGAAGAATAGACGACACTTACCGCATGTTACGCTTTGACTTTCTTGAGGAAATCTAGAACCGCCTTGTTGAATTCGTCTGCTTTCTCAATAATCGCCATGTGCCTTCCTTTCTTGAGCACAACTAGTTTGGCGCCTTTGATATGTTCCTTGAGATACTTAGCCTGACTCAGTGGTATATGCGGGTCATCTTCTCCATTGGCGATAATCGTCGGGACTTTGATTTCCTTCAGCCTTTCCCTTAAATCGATTTCCTTCAATCCTTCAGCTGCGCGAAAAGTTGACGATGGATCGCGGGCATCTGAGACTTCGATTGCCTTCTTCATGATATCTGGGTGAGCCCCAATATATTCGGGGGTGAAATTGAACTTCATCGTCGCTAAGGCCAGCTCTTCGCCACTCATCTTCTGAGCCATTGAAAACATTTCTTGTACTGCTGTCGGGATCTCCTCACTCAGACCAGCTTGAGTGTCAGCCAGTACCAACGCCCTTACCTTGTTTGGATAGTCCAGGGCTAGCTGCATCACTACTATTCCGCCCATCGAAACGCCAAAGAGAATGGTTTTACCCAACTTGAGCTTATCGATGAGTTCAGCTACATCATCAGAGAACATTTTGATGTCGTAGGAACCTGTCCACTTGTCAGACTCTCCGTGGTCGCGCAACTCAACCGCGATGATACGGTACATCTTGAAGAAGAATGGGATCTGCATTACCCAATCGAAAATCGAGCCACCCATACCATGAACAAGTACTATTGGATCGCCCTTCCCATATTCCTCATAATGGAGATTAACTCCATGGACCTCAATCTTCGGCATCTTTGGTGAGCCTCCTATCATTAATTGTCTGCTATAACGCCTTTTCTAGTATAAGTTCGTCTCTGATTGAAATACCACGCCAACCCATGATTTCTCTTCCTCCGTGGTGCTCAACAAGTGCTCCCAACCTGACTGCGACTATCTTGAAGGCTTTCTGTTGGTATAATGCGAGTGCTGGGATGTTGTCATTGCTAGTTCTTACAGTCAATTTATCGGCGTTTATGTTCCGAGCTTCTTTCTCGGCATGTTTAATGAGCAGTTTGGCGACGCCTCTTCGTCGTTGATGTTCATTTGTTGCTAGGCCCCTTATTTCTATTGCGCTTTCTTCTTTCGCTGTCTTCAGTGCGATGAAGCCTATTGTTTTCCCTCTTCTGTTCGCTATGAAGATTCTGTCGTTGTTTAACATTTCTTCTATTTCGTGCTCTTCGCATCCCGTAGCTGAAGCTAGTTTGCTGACCTCATCTGCTTCCTCTCTTCTGCTGACGAGTCCAATAATAACGTCGCTTGTTCCAGCCACGAGTTATTAACGCCTCCACGAACATGTTTATTCAGGCAAAGGATTTATCATTGACAGTCATGAATCTTAACAACTGTATGGTGCCCATCAATTCAGATCAGGTACCATCATATCACTTATTTAGGTGAAGTAACTATTTACAAGTAAGGTTGTGGTCTACTCATCTGGCGAGGACCGGTGGAGCATTTCCATGGAGTCCATAATCAAGGAGCTTGTTGAAAGTGGTCTGACGGAGAAAGAGGCGCAGATATACCTTGAGCTGAACAGGCTTGGCCCAAGCAAAGCAAGTATCGTAGCTGATTCCCTGAAGTTTGACAGGATGGATGCTTACCGAACGCTTGAGAAACTTGAGCAGAGGAACCTCGTGAAGAGGACGCTTGAGAAACCCATGAGATTTGTTGCAGTTCCCTTGGAGAAGGGATTTGACCTTCTTATGCAAGAACAGAGAAGCAGGATTTCCAAGATAGAGCGAAGCAAGGAAGCCGTACTCAAGACGTGGAGAACCATTCCCCCTGGAGAAGCTGAGGTGCAACCTACTTTCAGGTTAATACATGGCGCTCAAAGAATCTACAATGTTCTCGCAGAGATTTCCCAGCAGCCGAGAAAAGAAGTCTCCATGGTGTCGACAAGACGTGGCATAGTTCTATCAGTGCTAAATGGGGTTGACGACGCGTTCGAGGAACTTGCGACCAAAAGCAAAACAAAGGTTAGAGTAATCTGTGAGATTGACCAGGCCAACGTCAGATCAGCTAGAAGGTTTATGGAGTTTGCCGAGGTAAGGCACATTAAGATCGATAACCCTACGAGTTTCGCGGTCGTCGATGACAAGGAAGCTATAATCATGCTGGTTTTAGGCAGCTCAGTTGGCCTCCCAGCCGAGCGCGACTCCGCTCTATGGACCGATAGCAAGGATTTTGTATTAGCCCAGAAAGAGTTCTTCGAGTTAATGTGGAGTGCAGCAATCGACGCAAAAGCCAGAATCGAGGAGATCGAGACTGGAAAACCAGTTGGACGCGTGACTATAAGTCTCACCGAAAGCCAGCTCCATGAGAAACTCGCCAATCTTGCAAGTCACGTAGGGGAAAACCAACTAAGATTCGGAACCGAGTTAAAATCTATATTTCGTGCACTGAATTTCCTTGGGATAAACCTCAGGGAACAGTTCAGAGTCATAGGCAAACAGGTAGGCATGGACATAGCGCACACATTCAAGGCAAAAACAAAGAACGGCCTAATGAAAGAACTGGCTGAGTACTGGTCTACTCATGATCTGGGTAGGATGTCCTACAAAGAAGAAGGAAATGGATTGACGGTAATCGTGGATGATTGCCTAGAGTGCAAGGATTCTCCAAATGTTGGAGACACTCTCTGCACAATGGATGAAGGTCTAATTGAAGGAGTAATGGAATCAAAACTTAAAGTTGAAACTCATGTCCAAGAAGTCGAGTGTTATGGAACTGGACATGACCACTGCAAGTTCACCGTAACATTGAACAGCGGCAAGACACAGTGAAAGAGTACGGATGATTATTGGACTTGATTTTTGAATGTAGCGCGTCATTTGGGTAGATGTAATCTTGGAGGCGAGGCGCTGTTTATGATGAATCTATACTATGTTTGCATAGACGGTATGGGTGACCGGCCGATAGACGAGTTCGGAGGAAGAACTCCACTTGAGGCAGCTTCCACACCGAACCTTGATCAACTAGCGAGGAGAGGTAGGACGGGTCTAATGTATACTGTTCGGAAAGGTGTGGCACCAGAGAGTGATGTGGCTGTTATCTCAATACTTGGATACGATCCGTTCAAGTATCACACTGGTAGGGGACCGATTGAGTCATATGGCTCTGGGCTCATGGTCAATGAGGGCGACCTCGCGTTGCGCTGCAACTTTGCTACCCTCGGTGAAGGAGACGCGATTCTCGATCGAAGGGCGGGCAGGGATCTAACAAACGATGAGGCGTCCGACCTCAGCAAATCTGTTAATGACCTAGTTGAGTTGGAGTCTCACCCTGCAAGTTTCGAGTTCAAGAACACCGTCGCTCATAGATGTGTACTAGTGATAAGAGCTGAAGACGTTCACCTCTCAGGGAACATTTCTAACACTGATTCAGCTTATGCACGAGTAAGCGGGCTCGGAGTCGCCAAAGCGGGTGGGGAGAATAAGTTAGTTAAGTGCGAACCACTCGACAAGAAGAAGGAGAGCATGATCTCAGCAGAGCTTGTCAACGAGTTCGTCACCAAAAGTACAAGTGTGTTAAAGGATCATGCTGTAAATAAGTTGCGAGTCAGAAACGGAAAGAAACCAGCCAATGTCATACTTACGAGAGACGCTGGAAATCATGTGCCAAAAATGTTCAGTATCAATCAGAAGTACGACGTGAAGTTCGCTTGCCTTGCGGACATGCCAGTGGAGATAGGGATAGGGAGATTGGCGGGAATGGATGTGTTCGAGCTACCACCACCATCAAAGAACATTCAGGTAGACCTCGAACTAAGGATAGCCAAACTTGAAGAAGCCATGAAGACACACAACTGCTTCTATATACATATAAAGGGCCCAGACGAACCTGGACATGACGGGAACGTACAACTAAAAAAGGAAATAATCGAGAAGATCGATACCACATTCTTCAAAAAGCTTCTCGGAATAGTTGACATCTCTAATTCAATCGTATGCGTTACTGCTGACCACTCAACACCCTGCACGCTGAAAGGACACAGTGATGATCCAGTCCCACTTCTGGTTGCGGGTGACAAGGTTCAGGGGGAAGAAATCAAGAAGTTTGGCGAGACCGAATGTGCCAAAGGAAGTCTGGGAACGCTATCCAGAGGCACTCAGTTAATCCCGATGCTTATGAAACTGATTCGAGCGAAGAGCAGCAAAGCCAAGTAACAGATACGACAATGAGAAGTGCTGTCAGAAATGACCGGGCACATAATAAGGAACTTCGATGAGCTGTTGGGGAAGGTCACTAACGAGGTTGATAAGAAAGTCAGAAGGATAGCTCTGACTCTACTTGAGGAGGCCGTCAAGGCGGCTGATCCAAGGATCGCGATACGCAGCCACGTGAAGCTTTCCAAAGACGGAGAGACATTGAAGGTAGCCAAAGCAGAATTCAAACTGAAGAAGTCAAACCAAGTATATGTGATTGGGGGAGGAAAGGCAGGTGGAGCCATGGCTGAGGAGCTTGAGAAGCTCCTCGGTGAGAATATCTCTGGAGGATGTGTAAGCATCCTTCGTGGAACCAGCAACATGTTTAAGACGAAGTCTGTGGAACTCCGAGAGTCGAGCCACCCTATACCAGGAAACGAGAATGTGGAAGCAACGGAGAGAATCCTCGCCATTGTGGACAAAGCAACGCCAAAAGACATTATCATGTGTCTGTTTTCAGGCGGGGGGTCCGCACTCTTTTCTTTGCTTCCACCAAGTGTCAAGTTGGGAGACTTCCAGGAAGTTGTTCAGCAGCTTTTGAAGCGTGGAGCAACCATCAATGAGCTGAACGCCGTGCGAAAACACGTTTCACAAGTCAGCGGCGGAAGACTGGCTGAGAGACTTGCTTCCAAAGGCTGCACTGTCATCGTCCTTGTGATAAGCGATGTTGTGGGAGATCCCCTTGATGTTGTAGCAGGCGGTCCGACGGCTCCCGATACAACAACATTCAAAGAAGCAGTCGAAGTTCTAAAACGTTACAGCATATGGACCGAGGCACCAGAAAGTGTAAAGCAACACTTGCATTCAGGGCTCAGTGGGGAGGTTCCTGAAACACCGAAGCGTGGGTCTAAGATTTTCAATCACATCCATAACTTCATTATAGGCAGTTGCAGGCAAGCTTGCTACGCTGCGCATAGTAAAGCCCGAGAACTGAAATTGAATAGCATTGTTCTCTCAACCATGGTTGAAGGCGAAGCTAGGCAAGTAGGCAAGGTTACCGCAGGGATAGCTAAGGAACTAGCCAAGTACAACTCCCCGATTGATAGACCAGCTGCAATGATTATAGGCGGAGAAACCACAGTCACGGTTCGCGGAGAAGGGAAGGGAGGAAGAAACCAAGAACTAGCGTTGAGCGCGTCGAAGTCAATAGAGGGTCTAAGTAGAATTGCCATAGCATCTATGGGAACGGATGGCGTCGACGGACCCACTGACGCAGCAGGCGCGATTGTCGACGGATCTACGGTCACACAAGCTCGAGCGAAGAACATGAATGTTGATGAATATCTTGCACGAAACGATTCAAACACGTTCTTCAAGAGCCTTGGTGACTGTCTAATAATGACGGGGCCCACTGGTACAAACGTCAATGACATCATACTAATTGTCGCATTATGAAGAAGACATGGACAATCAGAACAAGAGCTCACCTGAATAGCACCAGCCGATAAGTTAATGAATGCGCCATCCTTATCTGATTTCTAGAACACAATCTCACTACGCTTCTAGTTGAAGTGAGTAGGAGTGGGAGTCTGATCTGCCTTGCCTGAGGAAGAGCCACTTCGCTTGAAACTGAAGAAGATGGAAGACCTTGTGATGATGGTAAGTTCTCCGATGGCGCCATCCTTCCTGTGTCACGTCGAAAAAGCAGGGAAACACATCTACTTTGCAGTGATCCCAGTCATGGAGAAGCCGATCGTGTGTTACGTTGAAGTCCCTCCAGTGAAGAAGAGGTATGCAGTACTAAACTTGATCACACATGAGGTTAGCTTCTCGGACGATTTTACAACTGACCCTGCCAGAAGGCATATTCTAATAATAGAGGTCGCAGAGCAGAATCTTATAAAATAAGAACAAAGCTAAAGTGATCTCTCTTCGACTCAAGATGAGGCGAAAATCCAGAGGCCCTCTCATGGTGTATGCTTGAACGGATGTCTAGCGGCCTCCTTATCTCTCTCAAGCTCCTCTATTGTTGGTCTTCCTTCCATGGCTCTTCTTATAGCTTGTCTCATGGCTTTCCAGTTGTTTATGAATATCCGATGCCTGTCGACGGCGGACGGATGAACAAACACGTTAGCTACGATGGCCAGTTCGTCTGTGGCATCCTTCGGAATGATTCCATCTGTAACACTGTCTGTCACTCCTTTCGCCACCCCAGCTTGCGCCGGTCCAAAAATCATCTGACTCTGTCTAAGGTTCTTAATCGTGACTGTGGGCATGATTAGGGTCGATGGCTTCACGGCTAAGTTTGGCTCAAGAACCGCGATTAGCGCCTCATGTCCAGCTGTTGGGTTTGCTTTAGCATTTGCAAAAGCCTCTCCTACGGGACCATTCTTTCTCCCAATCATGACATCTATGTGAGCGACTTCAGAGCCCGAGGCGACTAGCGCCTCTCCTATCTTCAATGAGAAGTCTTTGATGACCTTCGGAGTCACACCTACTGCAGCAAACCTCTCTTCAATAGGAACACCGGGCACCACTTCGAACTCGACAACCTTCTTTTCGATCTTGCCAAGTTTCTCTAACTCTATTCTGATTTCCTCTCTGTTCTCGAATGATAGTTCTCCTCCGACTGACAGGGGCCAGCGGGGAAGGCCTACGTCGATGCCCATTGCTTTCAGTGATTCCTTCACTCCCACAGCGCCGCTCCCTACAATGATTCTCACGAACTTCTGGATCTGCATCTGGACCTTGCGGGCTTCTTCGAATTTGCCGTCCTTGACTGCCTTGTAGATTTTAAGCCATATATCGGGGATTACGTTCGCTGACGCTAGGATAGCTCCATTAGCGCCGCCTGCTAGTGCTGGGAGGACGACTTCATCATGTCCGCACATCACGAAGATCTTGTCCCTTACCTTTTCTAGGACAGCCATCGTGTAGGGAAGTTGCCCGCCACTATCCTTGAGCCCAACAATGTTATCGATCTCAACTAGGTCTTCGACCAAGGGCCATGAGAGAGTGACTCCCGTGACCTGCGGTATATTATACATTATGACTGGGAATCCATCGAGAGCTTCCGCAACACGCCTGTAGTGTTCGTATATGCCTCTATCTGAAGGCTTAAGGTAGAAAGGTGTCACCACCAGTACAGCGTCTGCCCCGACTTCTTTAGCGAACTTGCTCATCTCGATCGTCTGCTTTGTAGCGGCGCAACCAGTTCCCGCGATGACAGGAACCCTGCCATTGACGTGGTCAACAGTCAATTGGAGAATTTTCTTCTTCTCCTCATCGGACATCGACGTGAATTCACCTGTAGTCCCACATGGTACTACGCCTGTCACTCCCTTATCGACAACAAAATCTATCAGTGTCTTCAGTGCCTCTCCATCAATTTCCTCGTCTTCCTTTTTGAACGGGGTAACAAGCGCCGGAATGACACCGGAAAGCTTGAAGCTCTTAGCCATGAAGCATGACACCTCGAAGAAACAATTACCTATCAATACCCTTATTAATATGAGGAAAACCGTCAGAACACATGGTTCCCGATTACACTTGGGACGAAATCAGAATTGCATTGATGCAGTGGCTGCTGCCACGGTCTTCGGATCAAAAAAGGAGGACAAAGGTATTAGCTATATGATCCAGATCGACTGCGACTCACGCGCTAGTGATCCCTTTTCTCTTCACGTAGAGTATTACCGCTGCCACCGCGATCACTGCTCCCACTGAACCAGCTGCAATGACGATAATCATCAACGTGTTGCTCGTCGTCCCGCTCGGGCTATTCGAGACGCCACCGTAATTCGGAACTCCATCGTAGGCCTTGATCGCGAACCAGTAACAGACATTCGGGCTAAGCCCGGACACCGCATGAGTCTCAGTAGTGCCGTTCTCAGCTGGCATTCAAGACTGTGTGTAGTTTGTTGCTGAGTCCCAGTTAGACGCGTTTATCGCTCCAGTTGCCGAGTACTTCACCCAGTAGCCTGTTGCACTACCACTGTTCCCATTGTTGCCAGGCGCGATCCAAGTTAAAGTGACCGACGTATCCGTCACGCCACCTACAGCCAGACTGTTTATTGTCGCTGGTCGAACAGTGTCGACAAGCGGGTTCGTAGAAATCAGGAACTCCTGGTAATCTGTTGCAGTGTCGCCGTCCGAGTCCGGATTATTCGGGTTGGTTCCAGCAGTAAGCTCGTAGCCATCCTTTAACCCATCATGATCTGAGTCGACGAAGCGCCCGCTGTGCTGTACATCACCGCGGAAACCTATGGAGGGCCAAGGATAAGCACCAGCATTGAAAGGAGCACCGACGACACTCAAACAGTAGACACCACAGTCACGTGATCCTACCAGGATCTCCAGTTTACCATCACCATCAACGTCAGCTACTGCAGGAGAAGATTCAATGTCTTCTCCCGTTGTGTAATTCCAAAGTTTTGCGCCTGTTCTCCCACTCAAGCAGTAAACACTATTGTCTCTTGACCCCACGATTACTTCCAGTTGCCCATCACCATCCACATCAGCAACAGCAGGAGAAGAGAACCAAATACGGTCTCCCGTTGTGTAGTTCCACTCTTTTTCACTGTTGGTGTTGATGTTGGCGCTCTTGTTGTTTTGGATTGTTGGTTTTGGTTGCCTGTAGCCACTGTTACTGTTGTTATTGTAGACAGTGGTACTATCGTCGCCATATACAGGATCATGGTAGCTAATACCTTGGTTGTTAGATGTAGTTTTTTCTCTCTTGTTGTCTTCTTCATGTTTCCCTATCAGTCCCCTATTTTAGCCGCGAGCCCTTCATCACGTGTTAGCTTTCTTCGGAAGTATGCGTTGCAACGCACTCCTGGTTCGGCGTGGCACCCCTGACCACTGATCTATTGTTGTGTTGTATCCCGTCGTATGAGGTTTAGTCTGGCGAGGTTCGCCGATTCCCGCATGCCGTTTTCACACAACACTCTATTAGGAACAACAAGAGATTATTGTCTTCGTTATCAGACTGGTCTATTGAATAGATAATGGTCATTTGTTTTTTGGCTGGTTTCCGTCCTGCACGTCTAAGAAAGGTAGAAATAGATGGCGTTGTAGAGAGTGTCACATGGTAACTGGAGGTCGAAGTAATGAATATTGATGATGTCTGTAAAGCCTTCGAGAAGATCGGTATACCTGGGAAGGATTTATACGGTCTTCCGACGAGTATGAAGCACTTCCCAGATGGATGCAACTACCGGATTGAAATCAGCGGTATTGAGCGCCCATCTACCTTGCAGGCTATGATAGATGAGTCTGAGAAGAGGAGCGTTCCTGTTCACAGAGTCATCGGAACCGTTATGGGTGCGACACTCCTGTCTGATAGGGAGCTTGAGGAATATGCTCAGCTTGCCGCGTCAGCGAAGATAGAAGTCATCGCGACGCCTGGACCGAGATCGCTTTGGGATAGTGGTAGGCAGATCGCCACTCCTGAGGGGGCTCTGTCAGGAATAAGGTTCAGGGGCGCTGACCAACTTTCATACGTCATTTATGAAATGAAGCGACTAATAGAGATAGGGTTCAGAGGTTTCCTGGTCATCGACGAAGGTCTACTCTGGCTTCTGAAGGAGTTGAAAAAGGTCGGTGAGATCCCAAAGGAAGTGAAGTTTAAGGTTTCTATCTTCGCAGGTCACGGCTCACCCGCCAGCGCGAAGTTGCTTGAGTTCCTTGGGGCAGACACCTTCAATCCATTGGCAGACTTATCATTACCCCAATTGGCTTCGCTCAGAGCCGCGTGCAACATTCCGTTAGATCTTCATGTGATGCTCTTTGACTCCTTTGGAGGGTTCAACAGGCTGCACGAATGCCCAGAAATGGTGAGAGTCTGTAGTCCAACATACTTTAAGATCGAGCCGGGCTCCAGTGTGGCTGCAACTTATAAGCCTTGGGTTAGCCCCGACTCCCTCATATTCCAAGCTAGGGAGAAAGTGAAATATGGTGAAACAATTCGAAGTCTAGTAGAGAAGAACTATCCTGAGGGGAAGTTGTCTGAAAAGGGCGCAGCTGACCTCGCGATACCTAGGCCGTAGACTCGCTTTCTTCATTTAATTGGATAGAGGTTCCGTGGGGTGCCACACAATGGCCGTTATGGATGTCATAAGGTCGAGAAGAAGTGTGAGGAAGTGGAAGGATGAACCCTTAGAAAAGAAGCAAATTGACATTCTGATGGAAGCAGCGCAGCAAGCTCCATCGGCATTGAATTTGCAGCCTTACCGCCTCGTACTTGTTGACGATCCTAACAAGCGAATAGAAGTTGCCAAAACAACCGGTCAACGCTTCGTTTCCAAGGCTCCATTGCTCATAATTGGTGTCGCAGATCGCAAGATGTCACCACAATGGCACCTCATCGACACAGTGATAGCACTGACTCAAATGATGCTCGCTGCCTATGAACTCGGCCTCGCTGGGGTCTGGATAGGCGCATTCGACGAAACCAGTGTCAAGAAAGTGTTAGGCGTACCTGAAGACTTGGTCGTCGCGGGGATCTTGGCGCTCGGGGTGCCTGACCAGAAACCTCACCCGATAATGTACAAAAGCATTGAAGAACTCTTTGCGAGAAACAGCTACAATGAACCGGTCAAAACATGAGTAATTTATCTCGGTCGATGGTGGCAATGGCACCACGTCTATTCTTTACGATATTTCTGGCTCTTTGGGGAATGTTGATAGATTCTCGGCCTTGTTCTTTCTTACAACCACCATGTCTTCTACTCTGACTCCGAACTTGTCCGGGTAGTAGACTCCCGGCTCAACGGTCGTGACCGCTCCTTCGGTTAGAATTTCATCAGAAATTAGACGTAAGAATGGCGGCTCGCCTATTGTTAGCCCTACTCCGTGCCCTAAGCCGTGGATGAAGCCATCAGTCATTGGTATGTTTTTCTCAGTGTAATAGATGGGTGTCTTGTGTCCTCTACCTCGGAGGAATTCACAGACCTTTCTCATGACCTCCTTGGCCGGTACACTTTCTCGGATACTGTCTATCGCTAGGAGTTGAGATTCAAGGACGTCAGTGTAGGCTTTCTTGACTTCTTGCGATGCTTTTCCGACAACGAATGTTCTTGTTGTGTCGAAGCAGTATCCTCCAACTTCTTGAGGGAAGATGTCGAAGACTATTGGGGTATTGGTCGGGATGATTGTTTTTTCGGCTCCACCGTTATGAGGATCAGCGGCTTCAGCTCCCACAGCGAAAATCGTGTCTTCGGACGCGATAAGGTTCTCCTCTGCGAGCCTTATCCGTATGAATGCCTTAACATCGCCGACTGTTAGGGGCTCTCCCCCCTCAGCTCTGAGTTTCCCGTCTTTACCAACGTAACACTCTGAAAGCATTCTCTTTATTGCTTCCATAACTTTCTCCGTTTTCCTGCCAACGTTTCTTATCTTGTCGATTTCGTTGTTGTCCTTGGTCATTCTTACTCTGTCAACCAGATCCTCGTCAACTGAGATCTTAAACCCTTTCTCTTTCAGGCCCTTGGCCCAGTTCAAAGCGTTTCCCGCCTCGACTCTACCCGCGAGGCATACGTTTCCTTTTACCCCTAGTTCCTTCAGGGCGCGGGCGCATATCTCTATCTTTGCCCTTCTGTCCCCGAGTTTCTTGGAGAGTTCTAGGTAGCCGAACTCAGAGTATGATCTTATTTCTTGCACTATTCCCTTCTTCGCACTTCCGACGTCTATCTCGGAAACGAGAAGAACAGGCTTGCTCCCAACATGCTTGATGTAGATTCCTCCCCTTGTAACCGATGCACCCACAACGTATGCGAGGGAGGGGTTTCCAAAAGTCGAGTCACCAGTCGCAATCAACGCGTCTATCTTCGACATGGATAATTCCTTATCAATATCCTGGATCAAGGCTAACCTAACACCTCAACATCCAACTACTGAAGAAAAATGGTACTGTAACTGCTGCCTAAAGCTGTACTTTGCTGTGTCATCAGCCCTTAATGGCTTTGCGGTGATTTGATTGAAGGAAGGGCGGCTTTACTGAACAGGTGAAACTGTCGAGACGCTCAGCGTCCACTTTAACACCGTGAAGAAGTGGATCTGCGATGGCAAGCTGAAAGCGATCAAAACACTACTTGGGCAGTACAGTGTCTCAAAGATTGAGATCAAACGGATGTTTGATCGACCTTCACCGGAAAGTGCAACGATGCTCTGCATGAGTATGCTTGACCTCAAAGCCTTGTTTTTGCCTTATATGCTACGAAGCCTTGATCCACTACTGCTGTAGTTCACATCGGACTGAGCTTCAACGTTCCAATAAGAGACCAAAAGAGAAAAAGAAGTAGGCATTCAGCATAGTATGAGCCTTTGACCAAATCACCATACCATCAGTCAGGTAATTTCTTGGTTACTTTGGTGGGGTGAACTGTCAAAGGTGATGCAGGCGAGAAAGTGAGAGCGAGGGAGAAGGGAGAGCAGAGCAGTCTAGCAGCGTATCTGAGTACATACATGTGCTACATGTTGTGGTTTACTGTATGTATGTGTTACCGTTTGGCGGCGTTTGCCCGCCACTTGGGAAACCGTATGGGGGAACGCCGAATACACTGCTGGATGAAACCGGCTACCCCAGCGGAAAAGTGAATCTAGCGTGCAAGTATGTTGCGGTAAGCCAGCGACCGCAACAACAACGGCAATAGTGGCGACATGATAACGACAGCAAAGCAACTTACTACCGTACCGAAACCCTCTTCCCTTTTTTCTGTTGCTGCCCTGTATGTGTTTCCGCTACACACACGCATATTCTCTCTCACACCCTACTTCACCATAACCCTCCTCGTCTCCGGTCTTGCAGGTTCATGTTGGTGGGGGACTGTCTTGAGTAGAGGGGTGTTGGAGAGAGAAAAGAGAGGCACCCAAGCGACAGTGAGGAGAGAGGCGACCGCATAAATGCACATGTGGGTTGCCACTGCTTCAGCCGGCAGGTTGAGCGGGGCGCCCAAGACGAGCGCGCATGTGTATGTATGCAAATGGGCGGGTCGCCATCCAACAGCCGGCAGGTTGGCGGAGGCACCCACCACAGTGAACATGAACACACAGCGAACACACGATTACATTAACAACAATAGTGATCTTTTTTCATTGTTTGGTTGGACAAACCCGAATTTAGCATTCTCTGATACTAGAGTTCCATTGTTCTTGGATTCATTATTGGACAGTGTTTCAGATTCTTTACTCTTTTCTTCTCTCCCTGCGAGTGAGGGAGCCTTACTCTCCGCACTGTGGTCTTCAAAGGAAGTCATCCGCAGACAACTAGAGGAGGAATAATATGGCGTATAGTGAGCGACATAGATGGAAGTCAAAAGGCGAAAAAAGGACGATAAAAGTGCCATACAGGCCGTCGGAACGCACCCTGAGGTATCTCATTGACATGAGGGAAGCATTGATGATGGCTCTAGCCTACGGCTACGTCTTGGCAAAGAACAATGACAATAAGGTGCCGAGCCCAATAGCGTTGAGGGGGAAGGTTAAATCGTGGTTCGACTCAGCGTACGGTGTCTACGCCAAGCACCACGTTAACCCTGTCTGCAGGGCTGCTGTGGCGCTACTAAGGGCTCACAAGAAACGCAATAAGAGGCTCGGGTTGCCTCATGCCAGGAAACTGGCTATGAGGATCGATTCCGAGTTATTCAGACTCACAGAGGGCACCGATGGCACAGTCAGCATAAGGGTAACGCTGGAACCCTTCAACTATGAGTACATCACATTCACTCCACGCCACAAGAAGTGGGGTGAATACAGCAGCGCGGGAAAGGTCTCGGAGATTCTTTTGACTGACAGTAAGCTGTGCCTTACGTTCATTGTTGGCATCGATGGCAGGAAGCCTCTCGGTGAGAGGTTTGTGGGTTCGGACCTCAACTTCGAAACAATTGACTCTTCAGCGTTCAGTGATGGTAGGCTGGAGTCGCCTTGGACTGAGCCCCTCAAGAAGATAGTCCAGGTTCAGAACGACTTCTCAAGGAGGCGGAGGAGGCTCCAGCTGCACATCAGAAATCCTCAGAAGAGGTACAGGAAGCTCACCGAGACAAGAGGCAGACAGAGGAGTAGGATCAAAGATAAACTGCATAGACTGTCAACCAAGATCGTTTCAGCGAATGCAGACACAACGTTCATCTTCGAGAACCTGAGAGGCATTAGAAACGGAGCAGAGAGATGTGAAACAAGGAGTAAGAAGCTGAGGACGTATTTGAACCGCTGGCCCTACAGAATGTTCCAGAGCATGATGCAGTACAAGAGTCGGTGCAGGACTCTGTACGTTAGCCCGAGGGGGACCTCTTCGGAGTGTCCCGTTTGTGGTGGAGTGTTGGAGCACCCAGCTTGGGCTATCAGCAGATGCAAAAACTGTGGCGTGGACTACGATAGGGATGGGCTCGCCAGCTTGGTGATACTCCACCGTGGTCTGCGCCTATGCGGCCAACCGTTTGCCGTGAGTGCGGGCGCCTCTTGGCAGTCAGTGAGGAATGAATACCTGTACGCTTCCAGAGGGCCTGAGGCTGGGAGAGCAGGCTGGACCAGAGATTGCCAACGCAGCGAATAGGATATGTACGAGTAGGTACACTTTCTAGAAACGGAAGATAAGGTTATCCGTTCAAAGAGACGCAAGTCGTTCCTAACTAGAAACGGTTCTGCTCTACTTTCCTTTGAAGACTGGCTTCCTTTTTTCTATGAATGCCTTCGCTCCTTCTATGTGGTCTTCCGTTGTGAAAGCTTTGGAAAACATTTCACTCTCGTATGCAAGTCCAGCGTCTATTTCAGTATCAAGTGCTTTGTCTATACTGGATTTCGTTAATCGCAGTGCGATGGAACTCTTGCCCATCAGTTTGTTGCAGAGTTCGCTTACAGTTTCATTAAGTTTTGCTGGGGGGACAACCTTGTACACTAATCCAATTCTTTCGGCTTCTTTGGCGTCGATTGGGTCGCCCAGCATACATAGTTCCTTGGCCTTGAAGGGCCCAACAATTCTAGGAAGTCTCTGCGTCCCTCCCCAACCAGGCAGAATTGCTAGATTTATCTCTGGTTGACCGAATTTCGCGGTTTCTGAGGCCACGATGAAGTCGCATGCTAGGACTATTTCGCATCCTCCTCCCATAGCAACGCCATTGACAGCTGCTATCACTGGTTTGCCCAGGTTTTCTAGCGCTCGGGTGATCTTGATTTGACCCAGCTTAGCGAATTCCTTAGCCTGGTTTGGAGTCAGTGATGGGAACGTTGTTATATCGGCACCTGCTATGAATGCTTTCTCTCCGGCGCCTGTGATCACAAGGACCTTAACTGATTCGTCCTTATCCACTTCAGCTATGGCGCTAGCCATCTCCTGCATTGTTTCTGGGTTCAGGGCATTGTATACGTTTGGTCTGTTGACTGTTAGCTTGGCGACTCCATCCTTCTTCTCGAGAATAAGATTCTTGTACGATTTCGATGACAAGGTTGTTCAGACCTCGTCTTCTTTTTCTAGTGTATTGTGTTGGCTACCTTTGTGTATAGTCGTAGAATCCTTTTCCGGTTTTCCGTCCCAGTTTTTCTTCTTTTACCATCTGTTCTAGTAGTTTTGGTGCCTTCCACCTTGGAGACTTCAGCTTGTCTCCAACACTTTTTACTGAATGCAGAACCGTGTCAAGCCCAACGAGATCCGCTAGTTCAAGTGGTCCCATTGGATGATTATACCCCAACTTCAAAGCTGTGTCAATGTCCTCTTTGGTTGCAACCCCTTCCTCTAGGGCTACGATTGCTTCGATGATGATTGGCAAGGCAACTCTGTTGGCAATGAAGCCAGGACTGTCGATGCTTACGACAGGCGTCTTGCCAAGTCTGCCTGCAAGATCCTTGGCAAACTGTACTGTCTCGTCTGATGTCTTCTTCCCTTTGACTATCTCGAGGAGTTTCATTATTGGTGCGGGGTTGAAAAAGTGTAAGCCGACAAAGTTCTCGGGTCGCCTGACGGCGGTAGCCATTTCGGTTATGCTGAGTGTTGATGTGTTGGATGCGATTATGGCTTGTTCTGGTGCGTTCTTTGAGACCTCCTTATAGACTTCCTTCTTCAGTTTCATTTCCTCTGGGATTGCCTCAATGATAAGATCTGCTTCGCTTAACGCCTTGGCTAGGTCTGTTGTAGTTTCAATCTTGCTGATCGTAGCGTCAGCATCTTCTCGCTTCAATTTGCCTTTGGCTATTCCCTTTTCCAGACTGTCTTTGATTCCCTTGAGTCCTTTCTCTATGAACTCATCCTTTATGTCACGCATGACTACATTGATTCCGGATTGAGCACACACTTGAGCAATACCCGATCCCATCAGACCAGCACCCAAGACACACACCTTCTTAACATCGCTTGCCTGCAATTCCCCTTCACCTTCTATTACACAACAATCCAGTTCGGGATCCTACTCGTGTTTCGTTCATGTCGAGAATTAGAATATCCGGTGTATTTAAGTGTTAATGGGAAGACAAGAACTTCTTTAGTATCGTTTCTTTGAAAATCTCTTTCAATGTTGATTGGGTGAAGAAGCGTGGTCTAAAGGGCCTCCTCTTACCAAGATTACAGGAACTACTGCCAAGTCGCTGATTGATCCCGCTCTTAGCGACAGCTCGACTACGATTGGATCTAACCGCGAAAAGTTATATACGCTAATTCTGATTCTCGTCTTACCAGCATAAAGCATACATAGACTTACGACGTGTAATGAATAAGCATAGTTTATGGTGGGTGAAACTGGAATTGGCTAAGGGAGAAAAGAAGGTCGCGATCGTTGGTGTCGGTCAGTCGAAATTTGGCAGAAGGATGGATGCGTCTTACCGTGAGCTTTGTTTCGAGGCAACCAAGAAGGCTTTCGAAGATAGTGGATTGACCCCAAAGGACATTCAGTACTCGGTCATTGGAGTAGCTGGCGCCGAGTTCTTAGTGGGTCAGCTTTCCCCCGCTGCCCCTGCGGCTGACTACGTAGGATTAAACCCTCAGGGTTCGATGAGGGTTGAGGCTGCTTGTGCCACTGGCAGCGCGGCTGTCAGGACTGCCTATACTACTATTCTTTCGGGGTTAGCCGATGTTGTCATGGTGCTTGGTTACGAGAAGATGAACGAAGTGCCTACTGGCAGAGCTATAGAAGCTCTTGGTAGGGGCGGAGATGTTCAGTGGGAGTTTGCTTGGTGGGGAACAACTTTCCCAGCGTTCTACGCTCTCATGGCTACACGGCACATGAACCAGTTTGGAACGACAGAGGAGCAACTAGCGAAGGTTGCAGTCAAGAGCCATAAGTATGGTGCCATGAACCCCTACGCTCACATGCAAAAGGCTGTCACGCTGGACGAGGTAATGAAGTCTAGGGTGATTGCTTGGCCTCTGAAACTCTATGACTGTTCCCTGATAACTGACGGGGCGGCTGCTGTGATAATAGCTTCAGCATCAGTGGCTAAGAAGATATCTGATACGCCAATATGGCTATGTGGATTGGGTTGCGCTAGTGAGGGAGAATACTTCGCAGCTAAGCCAAGTTATGTCGGTGTAACATCAGCAGTTGAAGCAGGAAGACAGGCATTCAAGATGGCGAAAGTTGAACCAAAGGACATTGACGTAGCCGATGTTCACGACTGCTTCACGATAGCTGAGATCATGGCTCTTGAAGATCTTGGAATCTGCAACAAGGGTGAAGGAGGCAAGTTCGTGGAAGAGGAGCAGACCTATGTCGGAGGAAAACTCCCAACCAATGTAGACGGAGGACTGAAAGCTAAGGGGCACCCAATCGGCGCAACGGGTGTAAGCATGGCCATCGAGATTGCCAAGCAACTACGCGGAGAAGCAGACGCAGGAAGACAGGTTCCAAAAGCTGAGACTGGGCTAACCCACAATGTGGGAGCCACAGGGCAGTACGCCTACGTGCACATCTACTCAAGGTGAGGTGAAAAACAAACATGTCTACATCCAAACCGTCACCCAGCGGACAACAACAGCCTACCCAACCATTCGTAACCAAAGCTGGGAAATTCTTCGAAGCTTTGAAAGAGAAGAAGCTTGTGGGAACTAAGTGCAGAAAGTGTGGAACCAATTACTTCCCGCCTCGAGTCGATTGCTCCAAAGACTTTTCCGAGGACATGGAGTGGGTCGAGTACAGCGGTGAAGGCGAACTCGTCACGTACACAGTGAACACTACTCCACCAGAAAGTTTCTCAAAGTACGGGACATACATAATCGGAATCGTGAAACTGATCGAAGGACCTGCAGTAATGACATGGCTCAAAGACATTAAGCCAGAAGAAGTCAAGGTCGGAATGAAACTTAAGGTAGAGTTCGTCGAGTCATCTGAGATGGGGACCAAATACAACTTCGTTCGGTCAGACTAACATAACACAATCACAAAGAACCTTTGTCCCCAAACCCATCTCTTTTTGATGCTTCCTGTTTATTTCTCCAGATTTTCTCAACCTTTTTTCAGGAAAATGCGACCTCTTGGAACATGGGAAAGTTATTCAGGAATGGTAGAGATTGTCCGAACTGTCGATCGAGTATCAATATCTGAGGTCGGCCTAATCGTTTTTCGTCATGTTCTGCAATCGATTACATTCACCGTAATACTTATATATTCTGAGGTCTAACCGTTAAGTCAATACAAACTTGAACGAGGAAAGTTGACAAACACTGTAACCCTGTACGTTCTGGGTATTAGAGAAGTGGAGGATGTGGGAGTAAGTGGCTAAGGAAGCACTAGTCGCCGAAGGACTTACAAAGTTTTACGGCCCAATCAAAGCTCTTGAGGGCCTTGACTTGAAGATAGCTCAAGGCGAGTCCGTTGGGCTACTGGGTCCAAATGGGGCTGGAAAAACCACCACCATGAAGATCTTCTGCAACATCATTAAACCAACCAGTGGGAATGCTTACATCAATGGTTCTGACGCCATCAAGGAGAGCTCAAAGGCGCTGAAGAATGTAGGAACAATAGTTGAGGTTTGTGAATTCTACCCTTTTCTAACTCCTGTCGAGACGCTTTCTTACTTAGGTCGCTTGAGAGGAATGAAGAAGTCTGACCTGCCGGCAGCCATTAAGCGAGTTCTGGGTAGAGTCAAGCTTCAGGAGTGGGCAAATGTCAAGGTCGGCAAATTCTCTAAAGGAATGAAGCAAAGGCTAGCCATCGCCCAGACTCTGCTACATGATCCCCCGATCTTGATCCTTGATGAGCCGAGTCTAGGCTTGGATCCACGGGGAATGGCTGAGGTAAGAAGCATTATAAAGGAGTTGAAACGAGAGAAAACGGTTTTCTTGGCTTCACACCTCTTGTTCGAAGTCAGTGAAACCTGTGAAAAGGTAGCTCTAATAGATCGGGGAAAGCTTCTCGCATTCGACGAGGTTCAGAAGCTTGAGAGTGTCTTCGCTTCTGAGAGAATCCAAGTTGAGGTCTTGAAGTCCCTTGACGCGGATCAGTTGGAATCCATTAAGAGCATCGAAGGAGTCAAGAAAGCTTCGGCATCTGGAACGCTTGTTTTCATAGACTTTAAGGGAGACAAGGAGACACAAGCGAATATTCTTGAAGGTCTTATGGAACGGGGGATTAGAGTCACATCATTTAGACCCGCATTAGGTTCATTGGAAGAGGTTTATATGCGAGTCGTGAAGGAGGGGAAATAGTGAATTGCAAGTGAACTTCATGGACGAAATCAAGAAACTTCCGATAGTTGTAAGATACGAATTGCTAAAACAGGTTAGGCGTTTTCGACTCTACGGTCTTCTTCTAATAGGTTCAGTTGCGACTGGTCTAGCTATGGCGCTGGGTGCAGTTTATCTGCCAAGCATTGGCACTCTTGACGCTCGAGCTCTCAGCTATTTCATAGTTTATGGAGGTCAAGTAAGTTTCTTTGGACTGATTGCTGGAGTCTTTGTGTCTGGAGACGCCATAGCCAGCGAATTTGAACACAAGACTGGTTATCTGATCTTTCCTAATCCGATGAAGAGAACTACTCTGTTGATAGGCAAGTACTTGTCTTGCTGCATCGCAGCTACGCTCGTGGTAACAATGCCTTACTTGATCATATCCATAGGTGTGCTCGCACTAACAGGTCAGTTCGTGGGAGAACTCTTCCTTTCGTACGCGTTTTGTGTGTTGTACACTTGTAGTATAGTCTCGCTAACCTTCGTATTCAGCTCGCTATTCAAAGGCACTATGGGCGCATCTGTCTTGCCGTTCTTGCTAATGTTTTTTGTTTTCCCAATCATTGCCGGCTCTATGGAGCTTGGAGGAGTAGAACCCTTCATGTTGCTCAGCTACAGTGGAAGCATAATCTCAAATATATTTATCATTCCATTTCCGCCACACAAAGTGTCTATTCCAATCAGTGTGGGTGGCACGATTTACATGGAGGTGACGTATTTCTACCCAGATGTCGTTGAGGGCGTCTCGATAATGGTCTGTTACCTAGTAGTGGGTCTGATTCTTAGCATTCTTTTGGCAAGGAGAAGACAGATGGCGTAGAAGCTCGCTATGTATTGTTGCCAAGTTTTGCGCTGCTGGTGGTAGTCGACTCATCAACATGTCGATGGTGTAAAAGACTTCCTGGAGAAGCCTAAATTATGAGTCGATCGAAGACGGTTTTCCACACTCAGGTCACCGGAATTGTTCGAAATGTAGGTAGATACGCTTAAATATACGTGGACTGATCTTACAACCATTGTTGCTGGAGGCATTATTTTTCCTGGAAGGCTCGGAAAACGGTACGGATGGATCAAGCCGGAGGTTTTTTGGGTTTTTTCTTTAGGGAGAAAGTGTCTTGTGCAACTAGAACGAAAAAAGTAAGGTGCAGTTAGAAGATGTCTTTCAGAAGAGGCGGTGGTTTCCGCGGCGGCGGCGGTTTTGGTCGCAGACCTTCTGCCCCGAAGCCTGTCGAAGTCGGCAAAATCTACGATCTCGAAGTAACTGATACCAGTAAGCGCGGTGAAGGCGTAGCAAAGTACGAGGGACTCGTGGTCTTCATCCCAGGTGCCAAGCCTGGTCAGAAGTTGAAGGCCAAGATCACAAGAGTCGGCGCGCGTTTCGCTGTTGCTGAGCCAGTTGGTGCAGGAGCCGAAGAGGAAGAAACCGAGGAAACCGAGACTGAAGAAATTGAGTAGGTGGACTCTCCAATCGAGGAAGATTAGAGAGACTGTTTGTAATCGGACGGGAAAGGGATACTGCGGAGTTATATTCTAGCCGGTAACCCTTCACCTATTTTTTTAGGGCTTGATACATCTGTAAGACATCATGGGACACGCTTACGTTGTTTCGATTTAACTAATTAATGATTACTCTTTACAATGTATGTTACCTACTGGTGGTGGATCCACGATTTGCTTGAGGTTGATGACGCTGGCTGGGGAGACCTGCTAGATGGAGTTGTTCTGGGTTTCCTTAGGGTTGAAGATGGGGTTTTCCTTACAAAAGTGATAGACGTAAAATTCTTCCAGCCACCCCTTTTTGCCAAGAAACTGTATTTGGATGAAGCAGCGAAACTTGCACAAGAAGCGCTGAAGGAGCTGGCTACAAAGAAAGGTGAAGAAATCAGGATATGTACAGCACCCATACTTGAGAAAGTTAGAGAAACCTTGACTAAGGAAGGTTACCAGGTTGTGCCGACAAAGATAGTCGGAGAGTTGCAATGTAGAGTCGAGACGGCTTTCATCGAGAGGCTTGAGGAATTGGGTGTGACAAAAAACACCGTCCCACTTGACCCTTGCAAGGACAGATTCTATGCTCAGCTAAGGTGGATCCATGGGAACCTCGCCCGAAGAGAGAAATATGTTAAGACTGCTTGGAAAAGCTGGAAACGATGGCGAGCTTGGCAGATGCGACCAAGACGAAAAGCCGAGGCAGATATTGAGATTGAGCCTTTCAACCTAATAGAATAGCTTTCCTGATGAAGATTCGGGGCAACTAGTTTCTTGATGAACCAGAGGCCCTTTATTCTTAAAGTTCTCCCCTTATTTCGAAGAAGACTATCACCTTGAAGCCCTTGATTTCATAGAATTTTGAGGTTTTCATTAATTCGTCTCTTGCTGCGCCTATCTCCTGGAACCACTCTGACGAGTAAACGTTCTTTCCTCCTTCGCCTGGCACGCCCTTGAGCAACTTGTACCCTGTGGGAGTCTCGCTCTCGGGAGGAGCGCCTATCTCGACTCTAAACTCCCTTCGCTCTCCCTCTGCGCACTTGACTTTTCTTGTTCCCAGCCACAGTTCATAGTACTTCAATTCTGTTCGTGTCTCTCCTTTTCTGTAGTGAGACTCAGCTACTGGATGATTTCGGTTATCGTTCCGATTGTTCTCGTACTCGCCTCTCTTGTGACGACCCTGTCTCCCGTCATTAGGTACTCAGGTTGCCTAGTGAACTTGAACCTGACTCTGGCGGCGTCTCCAACTACGAGATACTTCTTCCCATAAATGCGTTCGAGAACAACAGTCTGATGAATGGTATTGCACTGCAGGACAGGCGAGTAGCCCTCAACTATCCTCGTTGGGTGTCTTGTAACAATGATGTCTGCCTCAAAGATCTGTGTGGGGGACAGGTTGATGTCGACGTCGCTTATGACTTGGCCTCTTCGGACGGCTGTCGGGTCAACCCTTTTTATGTCAAAGCCGAAGCTGTCCCCTGCTTTAACACGCTCAACTCTACTCTTGAAGACCTCCACGGTTGCTATTCTGCCTTCGTTGAACTTACCTTGACTATCAGGCCCCACCTTCACTTTCTGTCCAGGTTTGAATATTCCTTGTCTGACTGAGCCTGTTACGACGACATTTGTTCCTCGAATGCCGCGGTAGATCTTGTCTATGTATGCGAGTGCGGGTTTCTGGAGAACCTCGTTTGAGATCCTTGAGGGAAGCAGGCTAAGAGTTTTCCGCAGTGCTTCAACTCCTTCGCCTGTAACAGCGCTGACCTCGAACATGGGCACGAGGATGTTCCGGCTTATCTCCCTGCAGGCAAGCTCTAAATCAGCCCCATTTTTGATCAGTAGAGGAACGCGCCCCGTAGACCTCAGGGTGTCCCTCGTGACTTCAACTACCTTGGCTAGCTGCTCCCTCGAAGCCAAGTCAGTACGTGAGATAACAACCATGAAAGGTATGTTCTGCCCAGTGAGTAGAAGCAGGTGCTCACGGGTAATGTCGTCCAATCTAGTTAGTTTGCTGCGAATCTCCTCACTTAGTATTAGCTCAAACTCATCGAGTGCGGGTATGAGGATCATAGCGAACTGCGCGTCGGCACCCAAGATACTTCGGATCATCGTTTTCACGTAGATTGAGTGACCAGGTGCGTCATAGAACAGTATGAGCCTTTTTGACTGTTCGAGGACCCTGGAGATTTCCTCCATGTCAGTTGGTCTCCTTGTCAGCATCGGCTGGCTTTTCTCATCGAATCCAAGGAAGGTTACGTGTAGGTCAGCCGTCTGACCTCCTTCAAGCTCCTGTGGGTGTTTGAGAAGCGGGGCACGAGCTTTGCCTCTCCCGTCGTCTAGCTCCCCTCCAGTCAGTACCCCGATCAGGGTGCTCTTACCAGCGTTAACTCTGCCAGCAATGTTGATTCCAATGGTCTCCTCTGTCTCCACTATGACCGCTTTTCTGACTAGTACAAACTTCTCGACAAAACCCTCTTTCGCCTTGAAGAGTTCCTTCTCGGTGATCTCAAGTTCAGCTTCCTTACACAGTTCGCCGAGAGTTCCTTCAGCAGCAGCTATCTCGCCTTGCGTTAAACCATGGACCTTCCACATATCCCCATGAAGGTCTTCGACCCCAACCAAGAAAATCCCCTCATCCTCA
>Ga0315309_1000219_pt1 | contig 34858 bp, 38 predicted proteins | sample TDP4_MG_FD_203080 | JGI IMG/M metagenome (GOLD analysis project Ga0315309, IMG submission 203080) | Freshwater sediment microbial communities from Lake Towuti, South Sulawesi, Indonesia - TDP4 | ecosystem: Environmental > Aquatic > Freshwater > Lake > Sediment | place: Indonesia: South Sulawesi...
CTGTTTTGGAGGACCTTATCGTCAGTTGGCCTCCGTCTGGCATGGCCTGCAGAGCGTTTATAATTAGGTTGGTGAACACCCGCCTTATCATTGCGGGGTCAACCATCAGCTTCGGGAAGTCCAAGTTTCCTTCAATCTCTACGAAGGTTTTAATGTTTTCTGGAACCGTTATCGTTGAAAGTGTCTCGTTGATTAGCTGGTGTATGCTGGTCGGAACAAGCTCAGGCTTCAGAGGCCTCGCGTAGTCCTGAAGGTCCGAAACAATCTTGTTCATGTACTCCACCTCTTCCATGAGCGTACTCCTCAGCTCTGGATAGCCATGCTTCTCAACAATCTTCTTGTCCGTAACGGGCATAGACTTCGACTTCTCCTTTACCAAATAGAGTGTGTTCACTATGGCCTGCAGGGGGTTGCGGAGGTCGTGGCCCACCATGGCTGCTGCTTCTCCAATAGCTGCGAGTCTCTCTAACTTTAAACGCTCCTCTTCTAACCGTTTTCTCTCCCTTATATCTCGCACAATGACGAGGTCTGCAGGGCGACCTTGATAATTTATGCGCGTGGCGCTAGCCTCAACTGGAACGCCTTCGCCAGTTTTGGCTATAAATTCAACTTCATATGTTGTTGGAACTCTTTCTCCTTGCAATCTCCGCTCATATCTTTCCTTTGCAAGTTGTCGATATTTTTCGTCCACTAGTTTTTCAAGAGAAAGCCCGATTAGTTCGTCTCTTGAATAGCCAGAAATTTCTGCGCCCCTCTTGTTTGTGAAGACTATTTTTCCATCTTGAATTATTACAACTCCATCGCTTGCTTCCTCTACTAAAACAGAGTACCTTTTCTCCGATTCTAACAATTCCTCAGTTCTTTTTTGAACAACCTCTTCTAAATGTTCAGAATACTGCCTTAGCTTTTCCTCCAGCATTTTTCTTTCTGTGATATCTCTTACAATTGTCTGTACACCGACAACCTTGTTGTCTTGGATTATCGGATTGCTTCTATATTCAGCAACTATGTAACCGGGCCTTCGTCTGCTTTTGATTTTGAATTCGCCTCCACTTGGCTTTCCGTGAGCCAATTCTGTGAAGCCGTCGCGAAATTGCCGCCAATACTCTTTTGGAATGAAGTGAAACAGGTTTTTTCCAACGACGTGACTTTTGTCATAACCATATTTTAGAAGGACGTTGTTTACTGATGTAATGTTTCCTTCAAGATCAAACGTTAAGATGAGGTCTCTTGCGTTCTCGAAAAGATTCCTATACTTCTCTTCAGACTCTTTTAACGCTTCTTCCGCCCGCTTGCGTTCGGAAATGTCCCTGCTTACGGCCACAAATCCTGTTGGTTTGCCATCCGCGCCTTTCATGATGGCTGTGCTCATCTCCACAGGAATTCTACTGCCGTCCTTGGTGATAATATGATACTCTCGATCTTTGACGTACCCCTTTTCCAGCACCTCTTTCATACCCGCTAACGCTTTTTCTCGATCTTCGGGAGCGATAAGGTCGAAGGAATTTTTTCCAACCAAGTCCCTTTTGTCGTCAGTGCCGTACATTTTCAGGGTAGCTTCATTTACATCTATGATTTTTGCATCCAAGTCACTGATCACGATGCTGTCTATAGACATCCTTACAGCGCTAGATAGGCGGATCAATCCTCCTTCAGCCTTCTTCCGTTCGGTGATGTCTCGGAAGAAGACCAAATTCGCGGGTTGCCCTTGCCAGACCGTCTTCGTAGCCGCTAACTCTATTGGCACGCTTTTCGCGTCTTTTCGGATAATGACGGTCTCATACTGTCTCGGGACAGGCTTCCCCTCAAGCCTTTCTTGGTATCTTTCCATAACCTTCTCGAACTCATCAGGGTGTGCCAAGTCCTTGATACTGGTCTTGAGCAGTTCGGCGACGCTGTAACCCGTTATCTCAGCGGCTCGCTTGTTCGCATAGACATGAGCTCCTTTTTTCGCAGCTATCAGGATACCGTCAAGGGCGTTCTCGGCTAGAGCCCTAAAGTTTTCCTCGCTCTCCCTGAGCGTCTCCTTCACCCGCTTAAGCTCGGAGCTTTCGATGCGTTCCCACATACCCCTCCTCTTAATAAGAGCGAATTGATGGTTTCGGACCACATCTATGACTTCGGATGCTCCACACTTATCAAGGGAATAGGTACAGATGGCTATCATCCGATATTTGCCGATGACATCATTTACCTCTTCTTCATAATCAGAGAAACTTCTCCAATCTCTTTTTTCAAGCCAAGCGGTATTGCCAGTTACTCTTATGCCATCATAACCCTTAGCTAAGGATTGATTGAGTTTATCAATCCAGTCATTAAGAACTCTATGTAGGTTAAAAGCACCGTCTTTGAGATACCACTCGGTGTGTGGAACGATCTCTATTTGTCCTCTTTTCAAGTATCGATCAAAACCAGGCACAGCCTTTCCCATTGCTTTTTCGGCTTCTTTTTCGCTGAGAGGTTCTGAAGTAACCCACATACAAAACTCATTGTTCCTCAAGCCCTCAGCAAAGTAAGGAACCAAAATATTGATCAGATCTTCCTTGGTTTCGTAGAATTGACAAAGATGCGTTCCCCAAGGGATATTGTCAATCACTTCAATCCCCGATTTTCGCAATGTATCTGTTTCCTTCTCATCTTTGAACGGCGGTTCAGTTTTCGCGTGCGTGATCACCGTGTCCTACGACCTCACTTGCGTCGTCACTAAATCACGTATAAATAGTTGATGTAACCACCGGATGAACAGTACGGGTGACAGGTTCAGAATCCGAATCAAGCATCCACACAAGAGACGCCCGGCCTCCCTCTAAAGCCATCAGTTGCATACTGAATGTTCCTCTTTCAATAATGGAGCTAAAAGCTTGAACTTAACCTCATAGAGTTTGTCGAGAAATGAAAGATAGGTTTCTATCTCCTCGTATTCTCGGTGGAGCTTGAGGCATAAGCGTCTGAGGCTAGTCTCTCGAATAATCTGTGCTCCTTCTGAACCGAGCAGCTTCTCTAGATAGGAATAGAAAACCTCGATCCTCTCGCCAATCTCTTCTCGCTTCAATAAAACGCGCCTTTCTATGAAACTGTAAATCATCTCGGAAGTGGATTCCCCAAAGATCTGCCTCATTGTATCATCTGTAGTCTCAAACAACAACTCGCCAAACCTCTTCATTTCTCAACTCCCTCGCTCACATCAAGTCTAAAGCAGTTCGGATTCTAAATCTACTCTAATATCTTTTATGTAATATTCGAATTCGGAATTAGAATACAATAGAAAATTATTATAGAGGAATATACGATACAAACAGAATCTGATTTGGAGTCTGATTTCTTGGTCAGTAAAGTGGCTGAAAGGTTGCGTAGGAGGGTAATCAAGAATTTTATGGACATATTAATCTTGTCGGAGCTAAAGAAGGAGCCCATGAGCGGCTATGATATTATCAGTCTTATTCATAGAAGATTCGGTGTCTTGGTGAGCTCAGGAACGGTTTATTCCCTACTGTATTCTATGGAAAGAAACGGCTTGATAAAGGGGATCTGGAACCAGCGCAAAAGGGTTTATGTGCTGGCCGAAAAGGGAGAACAAAACATAAAAGCCATCACGAAAGCAAACGAGGAAATTCAAAGCTTTCTAAGAAACATCTTATTGCTCAACGCAACCCAGCAATCGCCAACATCCACATGAGAACACTAAGGTTCAATCTCACTCATGTGATCCCACTGCTCAGTTCGATACGGACGATTGATTTATGTTGAATTCTTCTTGTCTCGTCGTGATACGCCCAAAAACCGGCTAAAATGCTCCATACCCTCAGCTTCCTAACACAAACAAAAGTCTATCTATTTTGGAAAAAGTAAAGCATTTAAATTTTAAGCGATTCCATCGATTAAGGACGCTCTATTCTTATCTCAGACTTACAAGTCTCAAAGGTGTTGGCCGAGCTAAGCCTTGCTTAACAAGGAACGTTCAGTAATTTACTGGGCGTGTCTGCAGTCCCAAAAGCTCGACAAATTGTTTTGGCGTTGTGTATTCTTCTAGGTTTTCAAAGTGTTTGTCATAGGATACTAAATGTTTTATACCAAATTCCCTCACTGAGGTAACTTGTTCTAAATCTTTTTCACTGATTAGGTAAGCGTATTTTGCAGAATGTTCCTTAAGTTGATAGGAAAAGATTATTTTGCACACGGCAAATAGATAAATTCTAAAAGCGTCTGCTAACCTTTTTGAGTAGTGTTTCCTGAAATAACGATACACTTCTTTGAAGGTGGATTCGGTGATTATTGCCTCAAACAAATCATGGTTTAAAGCGTTGATGATAAGGTTTGAGTTTGATTCTGGAATTTCATAGGCGTATATGAAGATGTTTGTGTCTAGCAGAGCCCTGATCTTAATGCTCCTCAAGGCTTTGCAAGTCCCTCTCTAACTCATCAGGACTTACATCTCTCCGCTTGTGGGCTTTCACACGATTCCACAGATCCTCTCTGCTCAACAATCCAGAATCCACGGCGTACTTCATGATCGCGGCTCTGATGGCTTCGGATTTAGAGTTGAAAAGTCCCAGTCTAACCATTTCCTCCAGGAGTTCGGCCTCCAGACCTCTAAACTTCAAAGTTAAAGTGGTGTCTCGCATCTTTGTACTCCCAAGTTTATAGTGACTTAATAGTTATTAAGCGTTGTTCTGGTCACCCCAACCGGGGAAAGATGTGACTCTAGATCCCAATCCGTTTTCTATCTGGTCCAGCGGCGTGTATGATGTCGCTGAAAAGTGAGATGACCACCCTGAGGATTTGCGGAAACTGCATGTATGCCAGCCGAAGGCTGGAACCCGACGAAATTCGTGTCTTGACAAGAAAGGTTCATTTCAACCAACGATACTTGACCAACCTAGTTATATCAAGAAGATACGCTAAAAGAAACGAGAAGATACTCTGTCGAAGAGAAAACATAAACGTCAGCTTACTAGATGAGGCCTGCGCCTTCTGGAAGCCACACCGCCAACGCTCCCAAGTTTAGCGTTTGTTTGCATTTTCCGTCGTCCAGTCCTTCAGCATTGAGTGAATTGCTTATTTTAAGAATACAACTGGTCTAAACTCCCAGCCTGAGCCAGTTATTATCTCAATTATTGGGTTCTTTAGTTCAGCCATGTTAAAGGTGTAGTTGTAGGCGTAATCGATTTTGAGCTTCCCGTCTTTGTAGATCACGCCGTATTGAAGACCTCTTGCATATTGGAATAGGCTTATTCCCTTGAAAAATGAAGATCTAGATCCAAGTTTTATTCCTTTCCCACTCACTCCATCAACATATTCAAACTTCCTGAAGTTGTCCTGAGCCTTCACAACGCCCTCGCCTTCTACGAGTTTCATTCTAAGCTCGTATTGCTTTCTAAGTCCTCGGGCAGCAAAAAGCTCAATCCACTTTTCATCTGCAATCTTCCACGAAGCTACAATCCTATTTGGGTCTTTGGAATCGTGGACAACACTAAACGGAAGCTTGTCGTCATTCAACGAGAGCAGTCTTTTTCTCAACTCCTCACTGGGCAATCTCACCTTACTTCGTGGCTCAACCGCTGCAGCCCAAGATCCCATCATAGGAAGAATCAAGAGGATTTGGGCAAGTCCATAGGCAAGCCAGCCTAAAACCGCAACGGCGAAGTTATTTTCAACCCAAAAAGTCAACGCATGACCCGAATACTCGTTCATCGCCCATAGCAACACAACTGGAAAGGTCATAGAGGCGAAAGCATAGATGAATAGAAAAGCTATTCTGCGGCCCAACATCTTAGATCACCCTACATTTTAAGTTTTCTTATACATCTTTCTTATTTATGTGCTTTCGAAGGAAGGGCAAAAAATCATCGCTTTGGAAGGAAAACCACTCCGTTCGGCAAAATTTTGGCATCTTCTTCGGGGTAGGTTTTTCTCAGCACATATCGTACCCCGTAGCCAACATTTATTTTTAATCCATATTTTAAATTCGTAATTGTTATTACAGCAGTCGTTCCAAAATCAAAACGATGAGATGATCGACCTAGAGTTTCTAGGCTACTGCATCGCCTATGTTTCGGTAGCCGTCATTTCTATTCTCTTTGTTATCGCATACGTGAGGGACCGAAGGACGCGGAAAAACCAAGAAAAACTAAAGAGTAAACGAGACTAATGGACTTGCCTCTCTCAGCCATATCTCAATGGATTCAATGACGTATGAAATGTATGATCACCGGTGCCAACTATTTTTTGGGAGTTGCAAGACTTATAGCGCGTGAAAAACGGTGCCAGCAAATAGGCGAGACACTACTAAAGGTTTAATCCCTCTCTCGCCATGTGTGGCCGCAAGAGGTGCATCTGAAGAAAGAAACATGTTCCGTTCCCTCGGATCCAAAGGTGACCGTCCAACACTCAGCTTCCCCGTTCATGCACCTCGGGCAAGCGGCCTTCACCGTTGGAAGGGTTTTCAACCTCAACTTCCTGTCCAAGACCACAATTTCTGAGGGACGAACTATGGGTGTGTACAATTTATACTGCTTTACCCACGAAGAATTCGCATATCCGCATTTAGGGCATAGGAGGGTCATCGCAGCCTGAATTCTCTTGGTCAAAACCAAACGTGTTTCACAACTTGGACAAAACTCCATTCAAATCACGCTCGCCGCCGTTTTAAAAATCGATCCAAAAAAGCAATCTAGTTATCTCATACACCTCGCAGGATTTACATTTTTATGACCAGTTTCTACAATTCCTTGAGATCATGTTTACGGATAAACAGTTAAAATTTATGGAAAATTCTTCTATAATATATCAGCGGTCGTCAATGTATCAAATGTAAACACTCAATGAGAGCATATTCTGGATACAAGGATTTCGAAGTGAACACGTCTCCTATAATCTTTTTGATATAAAAATATCTGAAGGTTTTATAAAAAATGAAGGGGTTATTTTCCCTGAGGTTAACTTACATTTTCTTAGCTTCTTCCAATTTCCTCTTGACTTCCTCAATAAGGTCTGTGACAGGCCTTATCTCAGCGGACCCAAGCTTTAGTAGGGGGAGTAAGAAGGCTCCAACTTTCTCAGCACTGTCTGCTTCAACTATGAAGAAAGTTGCGTGAGCGGGTGCATCAGCGTAGCTGCTGAGTAATTTCACCCCAACCTTTTTTGCATGCTCATCAGAGACAACTGTACCAAAGGTCTTCCGAACCAATTCAGGGTCACCAAGCACCGCTGGACACGTTTCATGAGTGTGGACATGCTTGACATGGAACAGCATATATAGTCCCCTCTTAGTCCACAATACCCCCAGTATTCAATATTTAAGATTTTATGTAAGGTTAAGGACATAATTTATAATGAGAAGATGTCTCTTTTACGCCTGTATCCATAAAAGAGGGAGACCCAGCTGGTTTAAGTTCCACCTTGGGAAATCTCCCTTAAAACCAGCACTTTGGCACGGTATAAGTATCCGCCTTCCCTTAGCTCTTCCATTTCTGGCAGAAGGCACGCAAAAACTTTGCGAATTCACCATTCAAATTAACCACAATGACATCAGACATTAAAATTCCCCATTCAGCGATTACGATTGTCGTAGAAAAACTTTTGATTTAAACTGCCAAAATTCACGAAACAACTTGAAGACTCTCAGCCGTAAAATAGGCTCAGGCATCCAAACTACTGGTTGGGAAATTAGGAAGCTTTCTTTTTTGGGAGAGGTTGCACAGTTACCGTTGATTTCAAGTCATCTGCAAGTTTATCCAACTGTCTTGATACCTAGTGTTACGGATTTGACAAGTGGGAAATGATAAGATGCTTGTCCAGTGGTTTTTGGGAGGACTCTATGAGAGAACCTAAAATATTTGAGCCCTCGTTTTAGGGATGAGGTCTGCGGCGTAATTCTATACAAGTATCCGGGCTTAGCGTGTCAGGGGAGAAGGGAAGTCTTCGGCCGGGTATTAATCATCCAAGAGCTGAATCGAGACCCAACCACCATCGCCCGCGTTGTGGTCCACCCGAAATACCGCACCATTGGCCTCGGCACCAAACTTGTCAAAGACACCCTGCCCCTGGTTGACAAGCCGTACGTGGAAATGATCGCTGTCATGGCCAAGTACAACCCCTTCGCAGAGAAAGCGGGAATGCGAAAGATTCTGGAAAGCAAGCCCAACCCAGCAGTACTTGACGCCGTAGAAAAGCTGAGAAGGTTAGGCTTCAACCCGGTTTTCCTTTCCTCGGAAAAATACAACACGCGTCAGCTGCGGGCTCTTCAAGCGGTTAGTCAAGTCAAAGCCATTCTTAAGGAGCTTTCAAAATCTGTGGGAATCTACCGCAAGCGCTTATTATCGGGCCACAAAGCCTACTACACCCACAAAGAGTTTTGCAAACACGTGGAGGAAGCTGACGTTAAGAAATTGGGGAAAATGCTTCGCATACTCGGCTTCCTAACACAAACAAAAGTTTACCTATTTTGGAAAAATCGCGCGCGAGCCGACAAGGGCATCCTGGAGCCCGTTCAATCCGGATTCTCCATGATCACGGAGGTTAAACGAGATGAGCGATCTCGATGAGGATGCCAAGGAGTTTCTCGAGGCCTTAGATCCGTCGACCATGAGGGTTTATAGGGTGGGCCTAGGGTCCCTCCAGTCCTTCTACGGGGCCTTAAAGGATTTTCTGGACGCTGTGGAGGAGGACCTGCGCAAGCCCAGGCGCCAGAGTGCGAGGGTAGCTAGGAACGCCCTCAAGGGATTCGTGGAGTGGCTCCAGGAGAGGGACTACGCACCCAAGACCATAAGGACCTATGTTGCCGCCGTCCAATCTTATGGCAAATACTACGAGATCCCCGTCTCCACCAGATACGTGAACCTGCCCGCCAGCCACCCGGTCAGCCAGAAGTTCCCCTGGACCCTCGAGAAGGTGGCGGAGTTCATCAGCCTGATCAGGAAGCCAGAGGTGCGATCCGTGGCCGTGACCATGTTTCAATCCGGACTCTCCGTCTCCGACGCCCTAGCCCTCACCTACGGGGACATCAAATACGAGTATGAACGTGGGGTCGTTCCCTTATGCTTTGACCTCGCCAGAATAAAAACCGACGTGCCGTTCATGACCTTCATAGGGGACTGGGGCGTGTCGCTGCTCAGCGAACAACTGAAAGGGAGAAGGCTGAGGCTAGAGGATCCCTTGTACGCCGTGAGCCACAGAACCATAGACCTGCGCTTTGAGAGGCTTGGCAAACGCTGGATGGGAACCCATAAGGGTCAAAACCCGTGCAGGCCCCACAGCCTACGAGCAGCCTTCCGCACCCTACTAGGCGACGCCAAAATGGACCGGGACATCGTCAAGTTCTTCATGGGTCAAAGGCTTCCGGAGCAAGACAGAGTGTACCACAGCCGAAGCCGAGACGGTTGGAGAAAGATCTATCAGTCCTATGAGTACGCCCTCACCCCCAAAAATTGGAGGGAAATTTAATCTTTTAGTTCCCCCTGGCGTTTAGCTTCCTCGTTTTTGCGTAGATTTCTAACTCCTTTTCTGTGCGGTAGTGACGAGAGTCACTTTTCTTTAATAACAGAAACTCAAGCATTAACTTAGCTTGTTCCTTTTTTGTTCTTAAGTAAGGCTGTATCTCACTTAGAAATTGAAATATTTCTTGCCTATGTTTATGGAAAAGGTGTAGCACTTCTTATGTTTCTTGCTTCGGGGTTTATAGCTACGTACTCTCCCTAAGCCTGTTACAGTTTTAATATATTCTATGAACTCTAGTTTGGTATTTGAAATATTAACAACGGTGTTCAATTGCCATCCCTTGCTTGTCCGTGGATTCTTCCCTTTGCAAATCTGTATTGTTCCTTCGCCATCGACCGCACAAGCAAGATACGCTTTCTCAGGTTCAGAAAGAAGATTTATTTTACGTCCAGAATTCCTCCTCAGGTTCATTCTATGTGCTTTCATCACAATTGAACCCCAAGACCGGTTAGGAAGGGCTCTCAAGATTTGTTGTTTTTCTAACTTGGAGTAATTGGTTTCAAGAAATGCGAGTTCTTCTTTTGTCCAAGGATTGGTGTACTGATTTGCCATAGCTTCACCTATTACAAATTTCAGGGTGCCCGTAAGTGTGAAGAAAAGGGTCGAGGATTATGCCAAGCAGAACGGCTACACCGTCTCCTACCTTATACGGAAGCTTTTGGAGAGCGAGATCTTGGCACCCGACCTACCGCTCAATCGGAGCTGTGGAGAAACCTAAACGAGCGGATAAACGCCATGGAGTACTGGACGATAAGGGTGAACAAATGGATAGAGACCGTTAGCTCTACCTTGGAGAAAATTGTTAAGATCTTAGAAGTGAGTACGAGTGGGCGCTGACGCCGAAAAACTGGGGGAGATCCGATGAAGGCCCTCCTCATGAAGGCCAGCGCTTGGCATGCATACAATCCCCCTTTTTGGAGGAGATAATGAAGCGTACGAAATGATGGTGCGTCCCGAGTATAACTCTTGCCATTAACTTCGCTTAACGGAAGGTTCTAATCTCAGCAAACCTAATTTGAAAGGACGAAGGTTAGGAGAGTTATGGATCGTTTTCGTTCCTCCTCGTCGAGTTTAGTCATAAAAGACTTGCATGCATGCTTACGGAGTACATTACCATTAAACGAGGTTAATGGAAAGCTTTAATCCCAGCATGCGCTGACGGTCATGTTGAATTTAAGAGGCGGTGCCGAGTAAAGAGGGATAAATCAACTCAAACTAACGACAGTCATGTCATAAGAGTAGGATGTCAACAACTTGTAGCAGCCTAATATAGCGCGCGGTCAATAACGGTCCCTGGGAGTTCGTCGAAGAGTACGTCGTGAAGCCGTTAAAGTAGCCATACAGTGCTCGCATAAAGGAAATGCTAGTTTACGAAGCAACCGATCTATCGAGAAGAAACTTCTAGAAACAGCTCTTTATCTAGTTATAAGTATAAGGTCATATAGTCAATAGAGAAGTCACACCCTAGATAGGGCTACTTCGGAAGATATCTCCACGGTTTGGGGGGGCTAGTTGAGGTTGACTAATTGGTTTGGCATTGTAGGGTCACGCTATCGGGGGAGATGCGTGAACGCCTGTTCGAGGTCGGCGATGAGATCCTCCAGGTTTTCGATCCCTACAGAGTACCTGATCAGGCTTTCCGGGATGCCCATAGCCTCCCGCTCCTCCGGGGTGCACTCTACATGACTGGTTGTTGCCGGCGGGCCTGCGATGGTCTCAACCGACCCAAGGTTCGCCGCCAGATGGGCATAGTTAAGGTGGGGCAGGAATGCCTGGACAGCGTCGAAGCCACCCTTCAACTGGAAGCTGAGGACGCCGCCAAACCCGCGCATCTGCCGTCGGGCGATGGTGTGGTGTTCGTGTGACGCTAGCCCAGGATAGAAGACTTTTTCGACCAGGGGATGCGCTTCGAGGAAACGGGCAATTTGTATGGCGCTCTCGTTTTGCCGGCGGACGCGAAGGTGCAGAGTTTTCATGCCCCGTAGCAACAGATAGGCAGACATGGGATCCAGCGTGGCCCCGTTAATTTCACGGAAATGATAGATCTTGCCAACGATCTCCTTGGGGCCACAGACCGCCCCGCCCATGGCATCGGCGTGCCCGCCCAAAAACTTGGTTGCACTGTGGATCACAAGGTCAGCGCCTAACTCCAAGGGCCGCTGATTGATCGGGGTCGCAAAGGTATTATCTACAACCACTAATGCGCTCTGGTCGTGGGCGGCCTTCGCCAGTCGCGCGATATCTACGACTTTGAGCGTGGGATTCGTGGGGGTCTCCAAGTAAAGCATTGTACAGCCGTTCGCGACCTCGGCCTCTATGGACTCATAGTCGGTGGTGTCGCACATGGCCACCGCGATCTGGAACCGTGGGAAAAACTCTAAAAAGATTTTACTGACGCCGCCATAGGTGTCCTTAATAGAGACCACGCGGTCACCGGGCGACAGTAACGCGAAGAACGTGTTGCTGATTGCCGCCATGCCCGTGGAGAAACTAGTAGCTGCCTCGGCCCCCTCCAGCCCCCGGATTTTCTCTTCGAATACGCTCACCGTAGGGTTCGTGTTCCGACTGTAGATGTGACCCGGCCGTAATCCCTTGGAGACCGCCAGCCATTGATCAATATCTGGATAGCCAAACGAGACACTATGAACCACGGGTACTTGGGTCGCGCCCTGCCAGCCATTCTTGGCTTCGCCACCCCAAACACACGACGTATCCAATCTAGGACAATTATCACCAGACATGTTATGAACTCACACACTTTCTCCATATAAAAACTTCGTTCCGCCATGCGCGAAAAATGGAATATCTGGCTCGCGCAAATCTGTATGCCTTTATAAAGAATCCTTTAACGCCCTACTTACCAGGGAAAGTCACACTATCGATAGGGGCCTCCTCGAAAGATATCACGAGCGTAGCGTGAGTTCGAATGAATAACAACAAGGGATGCCTTCGTGGATGCCTATCAGCTCGATGTTAACGTGGTCCCTGTCGCTGATTTTCTTCGTTACCTTAACCAGCCTTGAGGAGACAGCCTTGAGAAACAGTATTATGAGTTCAAGAAGAAAAGAGGAGACAAGTTTCCTAGACTTTTCCTAGCTCATGCAATACTAGCCTTGTGCGAAAGTGAAAAGAGTAGAACAGCAAATGACCTTGTTATCACTGTCTATGAAGAAATAAAGTTCAAGGGAACAAAGCTTGAGATTCCAGAAGTCCTTGTCGCACGCATGCATGCAGATCACCGCCATCGTCTTTCCCTCTCATGTCAAGCTAGAACTTATAAAGCTTGATCGTATTCTTGGATAGGATTAAACTTCCTGCTTTATAGGCGTAGTCCTCATCGATAACTTCTGATCTTACAAGTTCTTGAAGCGCCTCTGATATAGCTCTCTTGCCCCAGATAGCTGCGATCCAGAAAATCTCTGGGATGTTATATCCATCTGATCCGTACATGATTTTGGTTACAGGGGACATGTAGAGTAGTTGGAGCATCTTGTCCTTCATTCCAGTGCCGACGAAAGGGATCATCTCAGAGAGATCGATATACACGTTGGGGTAGTTATTTGCTAAGAACCCTGCCTCCTCAACGTAGGGGTACCCTGCGTGGACGAGGACGATCTCCGCTTTTCCCAACTCCTCATCGGTTATCACCTCGAATAGATGAAGGGGATTGGCATCTCTGACATCTATGTATGGTGAGTCCCCTATACCCGTGTGTATCTGAAAGGGCACCCCAAGGTTTATGCTTTTCTCGATGCCGAGACAGACTAAATAGTCACGCAAGATCTTTTCATCGCTGATAGCTTTGGGATCCTTCTCCATCAAGGGGACGGTTAGAAGTTTCTTCTCTTTTAACCGCTCGTACGCGTCTCGAGCGGAGCGTTCATCCTCTTTGTGAATCTTCAAGCCGAAGACATAGGTTATGACGGACTTGAACCCCACATATCCATCAACCTTCACCGCAGATTTGAGGGATTCGGTGTATTTCTCCAGCATTTCGTCGAAGGGCGGTGAGGTTTGAAAGAGTCTGAACAACAGCGGTTCAAGGCGGTAGATGTGTCTCAGCTTGCATTTTACCAGTTTCTGGAACTCTTCTAGGGGGACGGAGTACCCGGTGTACTCTTCAGAGGGATACCCCATGTCGAGGAGAAGGGTATCAATTTTTGCCTCCTCAAACAGCTTTGTTATGTACTCTCTAGGTTTGGCATACTCCTCCCTCCTCCTCCTAAGGATCTCGTCGAACTTAAATGAGCAACCCAGCGTTCTTGCTAGTTCCTTCATCACTTTCCTGTACAAGATTACGTTTTCGCTGTGGAGCTTAGGTATGGGAAGGGTGGATAGGTTAAATAGCTGGTAAAATTCCTCCTTTTCCTTCTCTGGAAGAAAGGGATGGCAGTGGCTGTCCACGACAGAATATTGGGATAAATCTATCATCTTAAATTCCTCTTACAACTTCTCGATTTCTCTCACAATACTCTCTGTCGTTTCGACTTTTACATACGTATCTCTCAACGCTTCTATAGAGTTAACATGAAGTTCCTCTGTGAGAGTGGCGCAAGCGTCCTCTACTAAGATTGTGTTGTATCCAATATCCGCCGCGTCACGAGCAGCCGTCTCTACGCACTGCTCCGTATAGAACCCGACTATGATCAGAGTCTCTATGCCCAGATTTCTAAGTATTCTGTCCAAATCCGTCCCGGCAAATGCTCCAGAACAAGTCTTCGTAAGCACTATTTCTCCATTCTCTGGCTTGACCTCCTCAAAGAATTCTGCCCATTCCGAGCCGGGAGGAATTATGAAGTTGTGCAATCTATGAAGTTTTCCTACATCTCGACCATCCTTTGTCTTTGCCTCTATTTTGACATGTATTCTATCAATACCCTCTTTCCTACATGCTTCAAGTATCCTTCGTGCATTCCCAAGAACTTTTCTAATTCTCTTATCCATCTCTACAACGGCTTCTCTCGCAACCTCCTCCGGAATTCCCTTCTCTACGGCCTCCTCTACTATCCAGTCAACCCCTGCAAGTTTTTGCATGTCGATAAGCAATAAAGCGGTCTTACCTGGCACTACGCTGAACTTCGGAAAAGGTCGCTTTATTTTTGCTAGCAACTCTTTCATGCCAACAACTTCCATATTTCTACCTCCAATTTACAGTAATATTTGCGTTTCTCAGTTTGCAACCAAGAACTTTTAACTTTTTTGTAGAGGGAGGGGTTCAAGAGTGTTTTCTTTCCAGCCTAGCCTCAGGCGTCGGCGCCTAAGCGCGCGCGCATGAGGTTATTAAGACTTTTAAAGCAATAGTTTATTATATGAGCATGCGCGCATGGGGGGAAAGTATTTTGTTTAAAGAAGACGCTTGGACTTGGATCTTAAGGAACGAATCCCAAATCATGGAAGTAAGCGATAAGATTTGGGAGTTCGCCGAACTCGGGCTCCAAGAGTTCAAGTCTTCGGCGTTGCTCTCCGATACGTTGGAAGAGTATGGGTTTGTGGTTCAACGAGGGATCGTAGGGATGCCGACGGCCTTCGTCGCCACCTACGGAAGCGGCCGCCCCGTCATTGGCATAATGGGAGAATACGACGCCCTTCCCGGATTGTCGCAGAAACCCGTTCCTTACAAGGAGCCGCTGGTGGAGGGCGCGCCTGGGCACGGCTGCGGACATAATATCCACGGAGCCTCGGGTATTGCGGGTGCGATAGCGGTCAAGGTGGCAATGGAGAAGAACGGGATTGGAGGGACGATAAAGTTCTTCGGTTGTCCCGCAGAGGAGGCATACGATGGGAAAGTGTTCATGGTCCGGGATGGATTCTTCGACGGCTTAGACGCGGTGCTCAGCCACCACCCATGGTGGGCGAACGTGGCGGATCTCGCCAGTAGCATCGCCATGAACTCGGTAAAGTTTCACTTCTACGGTGTCGCCTCACATGCCGGTTATGCCCCACACCGAGGGCGGAGCGCCCTAGACGCCGTCGAAATCATGAATATCGGCGTTAATTACATGCGGGAGCACGTCGTCCAAGAAGCTCGGATCCATTATATCGTTGAGGAGGGGGGCTTGCAACCTAATGTTGTCCCGTCCTATGCCCGAAGCTGGTACTATGTTCGTGCACCCGAGCGGGACCAAGTAGAGCATATCTATAACTGGATGCTGAGAATAGCAGACGGTGCGGATCTGATAGCCCGTACCACCCACAAGGTGGAGTTCCTCACAGGCGTTTACAACAAGCTTCCAAACAGAGGCCTAAGCGAGCTGGTCACCGCTAACATGAGGGAGATCGGCGCGCCCGAGTACACAGAGGAGGAGCTGAAGTTCGCCGAGGAGATCGCAAAGACGATCTCAAGGGAGGAGAAGCTGGGCGCGCTGCGGATGTCGAAGCGCCCCGGCTGGGAGGATCTGATGGATGTGGTCCTCGACCGGACCATCCCTGACGCTTGGGACGAGGGGGAGGTCATGCCAGGATCAACGGATGTTTCGGATGTCAGTTGGATTACGCCTACGATGGAGTTCATGACAGGGACATGGGTGCTTGGAACCACGCCCCACTCTTGGCAGGCTGTGGCGCAGTGCGGGATGGGCATCGGTCACAAGTCCTTGATCTTTGCCGCCAAGACGATTGCAGGCTCTGCCCTTGATCTTCTCACAAAGCCTGAAGTGCTGAAGAAGGTGCGTGATGAGTTCGTAGAGAGAATAAAAGGAAAAGTCTATACATCACCAATACCTAAAGATATCAAACCTCCATTAGAAGTAGCTAGAGAGAAGCTAGATCCGCACAAACCTTGAGTTAGGGGAACCGTTATGGATCCCTCCGAGATATTAAAAGTCCCAATAATTGACGATCATTGCCATGCGTTTCTGCCTGAAAAAGAAACAAAGGAATTCGAACAATATTTATCATTATCGTTGTTGGATCTTCCAATAAATGACGTTAGAAATTTGTTTCTTTATAGACGTATTGTTAATGAGTTAGCAAGAGTACTTAAATGCAAACCTTCGGAAGCCATTAAAAAACGGCGAGAACTTTACAAAGAAAACCCTAGAAAATACATTGAAACAATCTTTCAAGACGCAAATATAACGGTTCTTCTAGTAGACACCGGATATCCTTGTGAAGAATATTCAGGCTATTCAGTTAGTCTAGAAACATTCAAGGAACTTGTCCCATGCCAACTGAAACCAATTTATAGAATTGACAATGCAATAACGCGCTTCCTGTACCATGACATCTCCTTCCAGCATTTCTTGGATAAATACATTAAGGCAGTCAAACATGCAGTGAAGGAGGAGGGGGCAATAGCCGCTAAATCCGTAGCTGCATACACTACCGGACTTGAATTTTCAAAGGTTCCAGATGATGACGCTGAAAAAGCATTCGAGTCCATAAGGTCTAGAATATCCCTGGGAGAAAAATTAACCGATCAATTTCTGGCATCCGTAAAGGAGGCAAAAACATTAATGGATTACCTAATATTTAAAACAGCTACTATTTGTGGGGAGTTAGATGTACCCATCCAAATCCATGTAGGTATCGGTGATTCGCCAGTACTTGACCTGAGAAAAGCCAATCCAATACTCCTATACGATCTCATAAATGATGAAGACGCTAAAAAAACTAAAATAATATTCGTTCACACTGGCTATCCCTACGTAGAGGAGGCAGGCTATTTAGCAAACCAGTACCCAAATGTTTACTTAGACCTATCAGAAATGACTCCATTTATAAGCTATGGGATAAAAGATAAATTACTAAGACTCCTAGAAATGTGTCCAACTAACAAAATACTTTACGGATCAGATGGATACAATATACCGGAACTATTTTGGATAGCTGCACTGGAAACTAGAAAGTCTCTGATTGAAGTAACTGAACATTTCATTGATAAAAAGCTGGTGGAAGAAGAATGGATTTCCAATGTATCCAAACAAATCCTATTCGAAAATTCAAAGCGCGTATACAATTTAAACCTTTAAGGTTTCCAAAAAAGTAAATAAATAATCCTAAGGTTACCATATTTTTTCTTTTTGTTCACGTAAATTCTTCTGCTTTATCTTTGAGTCCTTGGGCTGGTTCAGCTGGTTTCTCTTTGCTATTGGCTTCAGGCTTTGTTTTTGGATTCCGAGGCCCTTTTCTGGTTGAGACTACGTGGATTCTGTTCAGGGGGTAAAGTACGGGCTTGTAGAAAAATTTAAATTAATTTCTGACCAAAATACACTGGCGGAGGTTTAAAATATTGGGATTGAGTACAAAGACCACGCGTATCTTCATCGTTGGCATCGTAATTGCTTTGTTGATCGGTGGAAGCGTTGGATATCTCATGGCCCCTACTGGGGTAGGGGTAGAGGAGGCGCGTGAGGAAGGGTATCAGGAAGGACTTAAGGCAGGTAAATATTGGAAGGGCGTTATAAAAATAGGTGTGCCTGCCCCCTTGACTGGAGCTCTAGCCTCAGAGGGAGAAGACTTTGTTGCTGGAGCCAAATGGGCTGCAGAAGAGATTAACGAAATGGGTGGAATCATCGGCTACAAAATCGAACTAGTAACAGGTGATACCGAAGATTTTGAAGCAGCCAAAGTTACTGCTCTCATGGAGAAACTCATAAACGAAGACAAGGTCGACGCAATAATGTGTGGATATGGCAGCCAGTCACTAGTTGAGCTTGATGTATGCAATAAATATAATATGTTCTATTTTTACGCTGCAGACTGGATGACATGGTATGACAAGTGGCAGGAAAAAAAGTATCCATATGGCTTTAACCTAGTTTCCTCATATACGCCCTACAGATGGCATTTCCCCCAGACCATGCAGGAATGGATAGATGAAGGAACACTCGAGCTTCCTGCGCCTGATAATAAGAAAGTGGCTATCGTCTACTCGGATAACTACTATAGCAGTTGGATAGCTGAAGGCCTCAGAGAAGAGTTTGAGAAACGTGGATGGACCACAACAGTATGGGAAATGGTTCCATTCGGCACAGTAACAGAGTGGGGACCAATACTCGCCAAAATAAGAGCCGATCCACCGGCCCTCGTAATTAACACCGATTACATTCCATCCAACGAGGCTGCCTTTGTGGAGCAATTTCTCGAAAATCCCACCAAGTCGCATCTGTTTATACAATACGCACCCTGGTGTCCGGAATATGTTGAACTCTTGGGCGAAAAATCCGACGGAACAATATTCAATTCACCTAACCTCGACGTCTACACTTCGGGAAACATATGGGGAGAAGAGCTATTAGAAAGAGCTAAAAAAAGACTTGGCCGTGAGCCAGGGAGCTACGTCTACTACGTATACAATATGTTCTGGATTTACAAGCGAGGGCTGGAATGGGCCCATGCGGCTTGGGGGGCAGAACCAAAAGATAGAGACCTGATAGCCAAAGCTATAGAGGAAAGAACTGCTTACATAGGCGAAAGTATTGTTATCTTTGATGAAATACATTGTGCCTCAGGAGAATATGCCATCCCAACTCTCTATCAGCTATGGGATGGCGTACGATATACCGTGGCTCCAGAGGAGTACGCGAGCTTAGTAGTTAAGCCACCTCCATGGTGGGAGACAGCTTAGCCTCCCTCACTTCCCCTTTTTTTAGGTGATAACAATGATAGAGGACATATCCATAATCCTTGTTGCAACCCTAGTTTCCGGTTCTCTTTATTCCTTAATGACCATAGGATTAGTGTTAGTTAGTGGTACGGCAAGATATTTTAATTTTGCCCATGGAGCATTTGCTACTTTCGGTGCGTATTTCGTTTGGTATCTCTTTGTCGTCCAAAAAATGGACTACCGAGTTTCGTTTCTTTTACTTATTCCAGTGGCATTAGCTGTAGGTTTTCTTATGCAAAGATATACAGTGCAATCCTTAATAGATCGAGAAGCCAGTGATTTAATTCTTATATTGCAGACGTTTGCTGTAGGTAGTATCATAGAGAGTACTATACTTCTAATTTTTGGTGGAAGACTAAAACGTTGTCCTTACCCATTCGAGGGACACATTAGTATTGGAGGAGCCACGATGTCCTACCACAAGCTGTTAATCTTGTTAGCTTCATCTTTGCTTATAATTGCGTTGATAACGCTTTTGTACAAGACTAAATTAGGAACGGCAATGAGAGCTGTAGCCCAAGAGAAAGAGGCTGCCCCCCTAGTGGGAATCAACGTTAATAGAATATACGGCCTTACATTGGGCATAGCTTCGATTATGGCCGGTGTTGCAGGCTATCTCATAGGCTGCATGGAGTTTATGACACCAACTTTAGGTGGTGGACTAATGAGTGGAGCCTTCATAATATGCTCATTAGGAGGCACACGTGCAGGACTTAGGGGAGCCGCAATGACTTCATACCTGGTGGCGTTTATGGAGAGCGCGTTAATGAGATACCTGCCTATGTACGACGTTCCCCCTATTATTTTCGCATTAGTGATTATTGGATTAATAATTAGACCAGAAGGTTTATTCGTGAGGGGTGCTCGTTGAATTATTCAAAATTTGCTGTATTAATATTCGTAATCGGGTCTCTTTTTCTTATCCCTTCCGTCTACCCTTCTCCTTTTTTTTTACAGTTACTTATTACATGTTTCATATTTGCTATGGTCTGCGAAAGCTGGGATCTAAGTATGGGTTATTTGGGGCTGTTTAACTTTGGTCATCTTGCTTTTTTTGGTATTGGGGCTTATTTTTCAGGGATATTAGCACTATATTATGACGTTTCTCCATGGATCGGATTGGTAGTAAGTCCAATAGTGTGTTTCTTCCTTGGCTTGGCATTATCCCTAGTTACGTTAAGAGCAGGGGGGTTTGCTTTTTGTCTAATATCTTTTGCTTTTCAAATGATGCTTGAGCATTGGATTAGATCGGGTGGCGGATCAGCGCCAGGGGAGTACGGTAGGGGGGGTGCTACACTTACGGGAGGTACGCTGGGTTTGGGTGCGATCCATCCGATACCTCCTTTCCAGCTGGGCCCTCTGGAAATTAGCAGTACATATAAAATTCCTGCATATTATTTCACTTTGATATTCTTTATTTTTTCCACTTACTGTATGTATAAACTTATGAACTCACGGTTTGGACTGGCGGGTGTAGCTTTACGTGATTCTGAAAGATACGGTGTAAGTCGTGGAATAAATCCTTTAACTTATACAGCGATTTTCATGTCTATCAGCACTCTTTTCGCTGGCCTAGGTGGTGCGGTATATGTACATTTAATGCAGGTTGTAGGTCCAGAACTCATTGGTTGGTCAAACTTAGTCTTAATGTGCTGTATTGTTGAATTCGGAGGTCTAGGCACACTTCTTGGTCCAGCTGCTGCATCTTTTCTTCTAACATCCTTAACGCAATACCTTGCTGGTTTAGGACCCTATAAAACCATAATCGTTGGTCTGTTAATGCTTTTTACCCTCTTGGCTTGGCCCACGGGAATGGCTGGAGCAGCATATTGGGTTAAGTCTCGCATCTTAAGTAAACGTCTTTCAAGGATGAGTGGCTAGTGGATATATCCATAGAATGTAAAGAAGTTTCTAAGTTTTTTGGAGAATTCGCGGCACTTAATAATGTAAGTTTTAGTGTTCCTAGAGGCATCGTCTTTGGTATCGCCGGTCCGAACGGAGCAGGAAAAACTACCCTTTTCAATGTTATAACGTCCAATCCATTTCCTCTATCTTCAGGTAAAATTATTTTTGAAGGTGAAGAAATTCAAAAATTAAAGCCGTATAAAATAGTTCACAAAGGTATTGTGAGAACTTTCCAGATTCCAGTTATTTTTAAAGACTTAACTTATTTAAAAACCATAATGGTGGGAGCTCTTTACGGTAACATCACTAACATAAAAGATATGATATTTAGATATGATAGGCATCGTGTTGAACGAACGGCCCTAGAAGCTTTGGAATTTGTTGGTTTGTCCGGTAAAAAAAATGACTCAACAGTACACGCATCACTATATGAGTTAAAGCTTCTTATGCTGGCCTCGGCGATAGCTACGAGACTGAAGTTACTCCTCTTAGATGAGCCTGTCTCAGGTTTAACGGACCATGAAATAGGGCAAATAATAGAGTTAATATCGAAAATTAACAAGGACTTAGGTGTAACCATACTTCTTATTGAGCATGTAATGAAATTCTTAATGAAAATTTCGGATGAAGTCATGATATTAAATTATGGCGAAGTAATTGCAAAGGGAAAACCGAAGGATGTTGCCACAAATGAAGAAGTCATTAAAGCTTATTTAGGAGAAGAATACCGTGAAGCCTTAAAAACTATAGAAAGGTAGTTGTCTCCTATGCTTAAGGTCAATGATTTAGTTGTCTCTTACGGTGATCTGACCGCTCTAAAAAATGTATCAATTCACGTTGACAAACATGAAGTTGTTGGAATATTTGGTCCCAATGGTCACGGAAAAACAACACTCCTAAAAGCGATCTCAGGTTTAATAAAACCAAAGAAAGGTAAGATAATTTTTGAAAATATGGATCTCAAAAAAGTGCCACCACATGAGATTGTGGAACTGGGGCTAATACATGTTCCTCAAGGAGCCAAACTTTTCCCAGATTTAACCGTTGAAGAAAATCTAATGCTAGGGGCATATTCCCGCACTTCCTGGAAAAAACGAGAAGAAAATTTGGAAATGATCTACAACTTGTTTCCATCATTAAAAGAACGTAGATACAATAGATGCTTAACCCTTAGTGGCGGAGAGAGACAGATGGCCGCCATAGGGAGAGGTCTCATGTCATCAGCTAAACTTTTGATGTTAGATGAACCCTCCCTTGGTCTAGCTCCTAAAATCCGTCAGGAACTATTGAAAAAAATCTATGAAATAAGAGAGACTGGAGTAACCATGCTACTTGTAGAGCAAAATATCGTGTTTGCATCAGAATTCTCGGATAGATTATACCTTTTAGAAAACGGCAAAATCAGCCTAGAAGGGTCAAGACATGATGTTTTGTCAGATGATTACATTCGTAAAGCCTACCTGGGGTTGTAATAGAAGACTTGTTGTGTAATCGTTCAAAGAATGTTTTCTGGTTTACTTTTTAATCAGCCCTCTTTTAAGGCTTAGTCAACCAACCAGATCTCGACGCTTTTTCCCGTGAGCTTATGACTTCACTTTAGTTTTCGGTGAATTTAAGCGAGTGAACTGATCCTTTCTGGTTTTTCCATGATGTCGCCCAGATCTCCTCCTCGGGGATGCCCTCCCTCATAGCCTTCATCACGAATCTAACCATCTCCTCAAACGTCTTCCTTTCAATAAGCAGCGCCGCCTCAACCATACCGCCTACCCCAGCCCCATTAATTATACTCTCCACCATATATCAATTTCCAATATCTAGGCGCGCTTCCCAAGCCTCAAGATTGCGAGGAAAGCTAAAGTTTCCTTATTTTTCCGGGCTGTGGCTGGTAGAGTAGTCCCTGCTGGGTTAGGCGCCATATGGCCGTTTCAACCGCGGCCTTTTCGAGGCCGGTTTCCTCGGCAGCCAGCTCAACGAGGTCCTCTATGGCCGTCAACTCCTCTGGCAGGTTCTCCACGAGCCATTTCAACGCTTGACTTGAACCCCTCGTTTGGATGTTTTCAGGTATCCATAATTCTCCTCTACCCAAAGCTCTGGGGCCTTGTGGTTTGGGTTCAGCCACAACTGGCTTTGGAGCTGGATAGGCCGGCAATTTCTCCTCTGGCCTAGGAGTAAGGGGCATTGTTAAGGTTGGCTTGGCTTCTTGTTTAAGCATTTGTGGAAGCTTCCTGTTTAGTTCCCTGATGATTTTCCTCATCTTCTTAGCCCGTGTCATGCTCGACCAGTAGAAGGCCTCGTCTAGCGTGTTTTCAGCGATCAGGATTGTGACTTTGCCGGCTACTCGTCGTCCTGTTCTTCCTCGGCGCTGTATGTACCGTATCTCGCTTGGAACAGGCTCGTAAAAGATGACGTGGTCCACTTCGGGGATGTCTAAGCCCTCTTCGGCTATGCTGGTGGCCACGAGCACGTTGAGCTCTCCGCTTCGCAGCCTCTCCAAGGTCTCTCTTTGCTGCTCTTGGGTCATGCCGGGGTCGCCCTCTCGAAAGCCTTGACCCACAAAACGGGTGATTCTAAGGTTTGATTGTTTCTCCAGCGTTTTGAGCACGGCTTTAACCGTGTCCCGGTACTGCGTGAAGATGATGGTTCTCGAGTTGGGGTTTGCCTCTATCTGCTGGTTCAAGATTTTGATGAGTTCTTGCACCTTTGGGTTCTCAACTTTCATGCAACTTGTTAAGCGCTGTTTTGCCTGCATGAACAAGGGGTCGTTTAGGATGGATTTATGTCCTCTGCTTCCCTCAGCTGCCATGCGCCTCAAAGAGTTTTGGATAAAAGCCTGAAGGGTTTCTGGTCCCTGCGTCTCGATGAGCTCAATCATGTGCATTATGCTCAACGCGGCGGTAGCTTGAACCTTTAACCCGTATAGGTAGCCTCCCTCACCGCTTCCAAGCCTCCGCTGCAACTCCTGGTTAAGCTCCACAAGGTCACGCCGGGTAATGAAGGCTGGCTGCTTGTCTGAGAGCACGCCCATCGATTGTAAGCCCTTGACCCTTTCAACAATCATCTCTCTAAGCCTGTCTCTCACCTGCAAGTAGGCTTCTGGAGGCTTAACCCGCGCCCACTCCATGTCAATTGGCTGAATGTAGGGCTTAACGTCCTTGTCCTCGTCTACTCGATACTCGATGGCCTCTATACCCAGGTTTCGGCAAACCTCAACTATTTTCTCCTCGTATCCACCTGGAGAAGCCGTTAAACCCAAGACCATAGGCTGCAAGCCCTGTCTAGAATAGTACTGGGCTATGCCAACATAGGCGTAGTTTCCCCTAGCCCTATGGGCCTCATCAAAAACTATGAGCGAAACATCCTCTAAGTTTAGAACTCTACTTTTCAGGTCGTTCCATACGCATTGGGGCGTGGCGAAAACAACCCTTCCACTCCTGTAGAGGACCGCTCTCTTGGCTGGTGGAAACCTGCCCGTGACCAGGATAAGCTCTTGGTCTTCGATGAGGGTTTTGTCGCAGAAGGTTTGGTGATGCTGCTCCACGAGGGGTCTTGTGGGCGCTAGAAAGAACACTTTTCCATGCTCCACTCTTTCGATAGCGAGCATCAGCGCTATTACGGTTTTTCCGAGGGCTGTTGGCAAAACAACCAGCGTGCTCCTCTGCCTAGCTGTTTCCAAAATCTTGTTTTGGTAGAGTCTGTCCTCCACGGCTTGGGGCCGAAGCCACTCATGCCTTACATGTTTCTTCTCAACAAGTGCTTCGGAGATTGCTGGCTCGGCCACCCTTAAAAGCCCAGAATTAGATTTGTTTATTTTGCTTTTAAACTTAACTTAACGGATTACGAATGCTTTCACTCAACTCTCCCCCCGCCGTATGCTGTCGTTGGGTCAAAGGCTTTAAAAGCGTACGGATGCGACCGCTTAAGCGGTGTGCACACCTTGCCTAGAAATAATGGGCTGCATCTAAACTCGGCTAGGGCCATGGTCGGCAGGCACGTGAACCTCCACCTGAGAGACGGCTCGGTCATCGTCAATGTTCGGGTTGCGGAGGCTCTTCATGGGAGCCCCAGCGTCCTCTGCTACAAGGCATCGGACAGGAGGAAGGCGTACAAGGTTCCGTTGAGGGACGTGGACTGGCTGGAGCCCCTCAACCCCTATCTATTCACGCTTGCTTGAGGAGGATGTCTCCATGGGCAGATCCGTTAGGAAGCGGTCTGCTTCGTCCATGAGGGTGGAGCGCTGCCAAAACCCTTGGAACGGTCAATGCCGAAGCACGGACATCGAGCTCTACATCGCGTATAGGGGCAAGCGGCTCCCCATTTGTAGGCGCTGCTGGAGCCTGCTGGGGGAAAAAACAGTTGAGTGGGGTGAGTCGTCGCCAGCTAAGACTTTAGGGCGTTAAGGAGGTTTCATGTTGAAGCTGGAAGAGATTAAGGGCGTGGGTGAGGCTATAGCTAAGAGGCTTAGAGCAGCCGGCTTCATAAATGTTGAATCCGTGGCGGTTACTCCAGCTAAAGAGTTGAAGGATAAGCTTGGGTACAAGGATCTTAAACCCGCTGCTAGGATTGTGGAGGCTGCCAGGGAGGCTTTGGGCACCAAGTTCATTACTGCCTGGGAGCATTGGCAGATGACCAAAAGCCGGATGCGATGCAAGACTGGAAGCAAGGCCTTAGACGCTCTGCTGGGAGGGGGAATAGAGACCCAAGCCATCACGGAGCTGGCGGGCGAGTACGGCGCCGGAAAAACCCAGCTGTGCTTCAGCCTGTGTCTGAGGGCTCAGCTGAAGCCCGAGGAGGGAGGCCTAGGAGGCAACGTCCTATTCTTCGACACAGAGGGAACCTTCAGCTCCGAGCGCGTGTATCAAGTCGCGAGCCACAACGGCTTCAACCCCGACGAGCTGCTGCACAACATAACCCTCTCCAGGGTCTACACCTCAGACCATCAGATGTTTCTGCTGGACCACGCCTTCCAGCTGTGCGCCGAACAAAACGTCAAGCTGGTGGTGGTGGACTCGGCCATATCCCACTTCAGGGGAGAATACGTCGGTCGGGAGTCGTTGTCGGAGAGGCAGCAGAAACTAAACTCCTACATGCACAAGCTCCTGCGCTTAGCAGAAATCTACAACCTAGCCGTGGTGATCACCAACCAAGCCCAAGCCGAACCCGTTGTGTCCTACATTCCCAAACCGATTCCGGGACGCCCCACCGGAGGCAACATCATGGGGCACGCCTCCAACACAAGGGTTTGGCTGAAGAGGGCAAAGGAATCCATACGAGTGGCCAGGGTTTTCGATTCGCCGTGCCTACCGGAGGGCGAGTGTATCCTCCGCATAACCGACAAGGGGATAGAAGACGTGGAGGAGAAAGAAGCCGCGAAGGTTAAGCAGAAGCTGGAAGAGCAGAGGCAAGAGGAAGAAGAGGAGCAGCTGTTGAACGCCTAACGCTCAGCGTTTCTGGCTGGATCTGCTCTTGGCTCGAATATGCAGGAGGGTGGTTCGAATAAGCTACTACGGCAAGTCCAGCTATGAATACGATACGCGTTGGCTTTATCTCCCCAAAAGGTTTCACGACATCCTCAAGCCCTACGTCAACAAAGACTTGGACATCTACATTCAGCAAAGAAACGGAAAAATCCTTATAGTGCTGGCTTTAAAACAGTTGAAACCCTAGGCAAAACATTTCTGTGCACAAAAAAGCTCGTCTAAAGGCCCGGCGTGATTAGCCCCAAAACCACGATCAAAACCCCGTTTTTAACATCCAAATGTGTATTAGCCTTATATGTTTGTGAACAAAAAAGCCAGCGTATAGGGGCACTTTTGTGAACAGAAAAGTTTTGCTATAGGCATGTGCCTCCAAAAACCTGTTTAAAAACGATATAGCCTCCAAGCCGACCTCATCTTCCTTTTGAGGCGGCTTGCCCTTTTGAAACCCTCGCAGCCAAGGCGGGACGATGCTCTACTGGAGATTGCCACAGCCCTCTCCAGGGATTTGAAGAGGCGGCTCTACCCCAGAAAATATTTTATTCGGCTTCGCAGCCTGGACAGCCCTGCTGAAAAGCTGGTTTACCTATTCCTGCTGTTGGCTCAACCCCAAACCTTCGCTTCCATAAGGCGGCTATTAGGCTTGGGAAACAAGACGGTGGCGAGATGCCTCAAAAAGCTGGTGGACCTCCGTTTTGTTGTTGTGGACGAAAACTTTATATACTGGACAACCGAGTGACGGTGTCATTTTGATCATTATTTGGTGTCATTTTTTCCCTATCTTTTGAGGGAGACACGTGAGCGATAGATATGAACCCCGCGTCCTCCAGCTAACCTTTGGAAGGGGCAAAACCCAGAGGTCGACAGAGCAAGAGGGATGGATAAAAACCTACTACGAGATCCGAGAGAAAGTCATAGTGATAAGTGAACGGGATCTGGAAACAAAATGGAAGGCTCTTGAAAGTGAAGTGGACAAGCGCTTAAGCATGCCTTCTCCGCCACCGCCCCCGCCGTTAGATCCTGCTCAGCTCGAGAAGCTGCCTTGGACCCCCTACCATAAGGGCCATCGGGCCGCCTGGATCAAAACCGAGCAAGAAGGGGCTGAAAAACTTGTGGAAGCCATAAAAGCCTCTCCAGACGGAAAAGTGGAGATCGGCGACTATCTCTACCGCTTCTCAGGCGACCAGAAACAATTCATCAGCCGAAACCCAACCAAGCCAAAAGAAAACCCTGGAAACGGCTGGGAACGCAGAGAACACACGCTTAAAAACGTGGAAGAGGCTGGGAAGAGGCTGACCCAACAATGACGTGGCGTCAGAGGATGCATCCTAGAGTTTCCAGGGCAGAAGCCATCCTTTTCCTGGCTCTCCAACAACGGGGCCTAACCGAGGGAATGATCTCCGACAGGGGAATCGTGTTAGAAGCCACCTATCCCGACTTCTACTGGCCAACAAAAGGCTTAGTCGTCTACTTGGATGGACCACCACACCAGAGGGAAAACCAAAGGCTAAAGGATGAAAGCATCGACGAACACCTAAGAAGGAGAGGCATCAAGGTCCTTCGTTTCTCCTACAAGCCTCCCCTAACAAAACAACGACTAGCCGAGATCCTAGACCAGATCGAGGAGGCCCTGAGGCGATGAACCCTCCAACCCCAGACGTTCTCACAACCAACCTCCGCATCGATGAGCTTGAGCTGGGTGTGTTTTCTCCTCGAAAACAGTTCTCTCCAGCCTACATCGAAGAATTGGCTGAAGACATGAAGCGCGAGGGACAGCTCAAACCCATCCTTGTGAGGCTTCACCCCAAGGAACCGGACCGATACCAAGTTATCGACGGCGAGCACAGGGTCCGAACCCTCAAGAGGCTGGGCATGAGCACTGTTAGGGCGGAGGTGAGGAAGCTCAGCGACGAGGAAGCGGACTTCCTGGCTATGCAGATCAACCTTATGCATGGTAAGCGGCTGAGCCAGCTTGAGGAGGCCCTCCACATCAAGAAGCTGACGGGGCGATATGGATACGCTCAGCAGAAGGTGGCGGAGCTTTACAATCGAAGCCAACAATGGGTTAGCGACCGGTTCAAGCTGGTGAACTCCTCCAGCGAAGCGCTGCTGAACGCCTTTACCACACGTGTGGTAGACGTGTCCAAGGCGAGAAAGATCGCCCAGCTGCCAAAGGGTGAGCAGCCAGAAGTCGTCAAAAAAGTGGCTAACGCAAGCCTCTCGGCAAGGCAAACCGAGGTTTTGGTCCACGCGCTCAAAGAGGTGGAAACTCACGGGGAGAAGCAGCGGATCCTCGATAAGCCCATCGAGACCCTGCTACAACTCTACAAGGAGCCCGAGGCAGCAAAGCGACTGCTTAAGACTGCCCCAGAAGAACCGGTTTACCAGTTTGTCAACTGCCCTGTTTGTGGGAAGAGAGTTTGGATAGACTGGGTCGAGAAGTCTATTAGCTGGGGGACACCAGAGCAGCATCTTCAAAGGTTGGAGCAGCAGTATCCCAAGGACCTCCTCAACCTAGTGGCCATGAAAAACCCCGAAGCAAAAGCCTTGAACACCCTCATCGTTGAACTGACAAACCTTCTGTGGCAGGTAGCTTGCGATCTTCCAGAAATCAGGGCGGAAGTGAGGAGAAGATTCCTTGAGTGAGGAGACAAAACTAACCATGAAAACCGAGTTCAATTATTGTCCCCAGTGTGGAACCCGCCTAAACGCAAACGTTTGCACCAAGTGTGGATGGCACACAGGCCTTTTGAAACAGGAGTGAAAGCATGAGCTCCATCATCAAGCCAGCCATCATCGACGGGGACGGCGACCTCGAGCTGAGCGTTCAAGACCACCTCATCAGCCAGCCGTTGGCGGAAGTTGGTATCCGCAACTCCGGCAAAAGCTACACAGCTGGAAGGATTTGCGAGGACCTTTGCGAGGTTAAGCAACCCTTCATTGTAGTGGATCCTGAGGGTGAATACTGGACTTTGAAGGAGCGATATCCCGTCATCGTGGCGGCAGTTGGCAAGCCGGTAGGAAGGCCTAAGGGCTATAGGGCAGACTTGATCGTGACCAGCGAGAACGCTTCACTGCTAGCCAAAAGAGTGGTCGAGAAAGGATACTCGCTCGTTCTTGACTTAAGAAACGCAACGTTAGCTGAGAGTTACACGGCCCTTGCGAACTTTTTAGAGTCCCTTTACCAGGCTGAGGGCCAGCACAACCGTCCCTTCGTGCTCATCATGGAAGAGGCCCACGTTCTAGTGCCTGAGGTGGGGAGGGTTCGGCTGAAGGAGATTCGAGAAGCCCAAAACAAGGTGATCTACTGGACTTGGGAGATCGCGGCTCGAGGACGCCACCGAGGACTAGGCTACGTCTGCATCGCCAGAAGAGCTGCGGAAGTGGCGAAGGCGGTGCTAAGCCAGTGCCCCACACGAGTCATCTTCAAACTGGTGGACCCCGCCGACCTATGTTGGCTGAGGGAAAGCGGTCTCACCAAGGAGCAGATCGAAGCGGTACAAGTTCTGCCTCAAGGAAGAGCCTTGGTCTTAGGAATAGCGGACACACCACTGTATGTAACGAGCAAAGAGCGGTTTTGCACCCATGGAGGCAAGACGCCCATCGCCATGGCCGTGGAAACGCCGGAGCTAGAGCATGCCATCGCCGACCTAACCAAGGTCATCAAGGCTCCTCCAGCTCCTGCTGCTGTAGCAGTTCCTGAAGAGACATTGAAGAGGCTTGAGGCTTTAGAGGCTGAAAAGAAACAGCTTTTGGGCCGGGTCCAATCCTTGGAATCCCAGCTTTCTGAAGCTAAGGAAAGCTTTCTAACCTTGGGTGCCGAGGCTGAACGATTAAGAACGAGGGTCAAGGAGCTGGAGTCTCAGGTTCTGACGGCTGAAGAGAGAAACCGACTTACTACGAGGACCCAAACCTTAGAGGGGCAAGTCCAAGAGCTACATAGCCAACTAACAGAGACCCAATCATTAGCCGCCGAGTATGAGGACAAGTTTGAGAAGATTCGGGAGCTATGGGGAGACTGGACCGACCTCATCAGCGAAACCGCGGACCATCTAGGCCTGGAGCTCATCCCCAAAGACGTCAAGGCGCTACAAGATGAACTGGCTCAAACTAAGGCTAAGGTGGAAGTGTATGAGCGAGAGGAGAGGCTGAAGCAGGAGCTGCTAGAGCAAACGCTTCAGGACCCCAACATACGAAGCTGGATACGAGACGCGGAAGCCTTCCTCCAAGAATTGAAGAGGAGAGGAGACGCCGGCAGAGCCGTACTCACAGCAGCCTTACGCATGGACCCGGAGGCTTCCTTTCTTCCATCGGAAATTCAAACTGGCTACACGGAGAGCACCAACCGACAGTACCTGGGAACCTTTGAAAGCAAGGGCCTGCTATGGAGGACCAGCAAAGCCGGGAGAACCGCCTATCGAAACCGATTTCAGCAGTGGGTTACGGAAAACGTGAGGAAGATCAAGCCTGGAGCACCTGACGGAGCCATCGAAGAAATCGCAGACCGACTAAAACGATCCGTGATAGGAGGTTGAAAACGATGAGGTTGAAGAATGCTGAAGCCTTGGCCGCCAAGGTCCTCGCCGTCATCGGTCCCTACTGTGAACGCGTCCAGGTCGCTGGGTCGGTGCGCCGCAAGCGCCCTGAGGTGCACGACATCGATATCGTGCTGATTCCAAAGCCCCTCCACCTCGCGTCGATCATAAAGGCGCTGGAGCCCGAGAAGGTGCTGTTGCAGGGACCCAAGCTCACTAGGCTCCTTGTTGAAGGGGCTCAAGTCGACTTGTACGTGGCAACCCCTGAAACCTGGGGCACCATCCTGCTCATACGCACCGGGAGCCCCGAGCACAACATAAGGCTTTGCTCAATAGCTCGAAGCCGAGGCGTGAAGCTGAGCGCAGCCCAAGGAGTCATCAAAGAAGGCAGGGTCGTCGCCTCCCGCACCGAAGAGGATATCTTCCAAGCGCTTGGCTTGGACTACGTGCCTCCGGAGAGCAGAGAGGTGTAGATTTTGAGCAGGTCAGAATCGAATATGGAGGCTTGGATTAGGAGGACGGTGAAGTGCTGCGCTTGTGGAGGACCCCTACGGAGCAGCAAGCACATCAATGTTATCTGTCTAGACAAGGAGGCTACATGGAAGTATCCCAGCTGGGGAAACGTCCTCGTCATGAATAAGTATCCCATGAACCGAGCCTCAGCCATCCTTTGCGACCGCTGCATCAAAGAAAATCGCGAAGTCAAGCACGCCATAGAATGGGACAACGAACACACCTACGCCCGCTATCACCTCGTTAAGAAGCTGAGGGACTCACCATACATACCTGAAGAGGAAGTCTTGAGGGCTGAGGACTCAACTTTACGACTTTGGAGTGGGGGAATAGAGGATGAACGGCTCTGAGAAAAATTGTATGTATGTGTGTCTGTGTAGCCTTGTCGATGGGTTTGTGGTGGCGTCTATAGAAGCTATGGTAGAGAAGAAAGAAGAAGAAGAGTCTGCGCGCACACACACAGATAGATAATTTTTCCATGGGATTACTCAAAAATGGGAGGCAACCCATGATTGGTAACAGTCTGTTTTAGGCGGTGCAAAAAGCTGATGAACATACTGGCGGAGGACGGATACCTCTCCGGCTGCCAAATCCTCTGGACCGACCTAAAAGAATACATTGAGCGTTGGATAGGAGCTGACCCCAGAACCGTAGCCGCATACCGGAAACGACTCGTGGCTTGGGGCTTCCTGAAGCCGGTTCACCTAGGCCGAGGAATCTTTCAAATCGCAACCAGAGACAAACACGGGCACCCCATCACTCAACAAACAAGGCTGGAGCCCACACGACTGGAGGCTGAAAGTTGATTCATGGAACACGGAGGAGGACCAATTGCAGCAGAAGATTCTTGCACAAAACACTTTCTAGGGGTGGCTTTGAAATGGAGTCTTTTTTGAGCCTCTTCAACTCAGATAAGCCGATTTTTAAGCCCTCTAGACGCCCTCATCTAGCTGATGTGCAGAATCCCCCACATTATTTGCCTCAAAAAGTTGAGATCGGCAACATGCTGAAAGCCTGAGGTGTGCGTAAGGTGCAGGGTCCCCAGCAAGGTCTTGTCTCAGAATCGTCTGAAACCTACGTAAAAAGGCGGCGGACACAAGCCGAGAAGGTGGGACGCATCAAGTATATAGTCTACAAGCTGGGTCGGCTGGAGCGTCAGCTGAAGCTCATTGACGACAGAACCAAAACTCTGGTGCAAGGCTTACAAGACTTCATGCAGTTTGAGAAAGGCTATGTTGAGGACGTAATCTGTCGAGATGAAGTTGACAAGCTGATTCTGCAAACTCTGCTCGAGGTTGGAAACGCCGGGATCCTGCCCCGCCAGCTATCAGCCAAGCTCAGTCGATATCGCATGGATCGTTGGCGAGTAACCCGCAGAATCCAACGCATGAACAAACGCCTACGAAAAGAGTTGGGTCAATCGGTGGCGGAGAAAAGAGGCCACAAGTGGGCCATGACCAGCTTCATGCACGAAACCTGGGGCTCCAAGATGGAGGAAATCCGAGAGGAGGAGTAGTTGAGGATGGCTGGGGGAGAGGCTGGCTTCCACGGGAAAAAGCATGCTTGGCGAAGCGGCTTAAACAGTGGGAAGTTGGACCGCCAGGCCCAGCCGCACCAGCCTCCTACACAGCTCCCAGCATGCCCGGAATGCGGCTCCCAACGAACCTGGAAGAATGGAGTAAGATACACAAATCGCGGTGAGGTTCAACGCTACATTTGCAGATCATGCGGATACCGATTCAGCGAAACAACCTGGAACAACTCTGATGAACATGAACATGTTGAAAGAGTTCATACGACCGCTTTATATAGCGTCCGAGCCTTACCTTTTAATCGCCAAGTGTGCGTCACCGAGACGCAAGGGGCGAAAAACTTGGCCGAAGTGGAGTCCCGAATTGAGAAGCGGGCTGCGGGGGCCACGAAGGCGTCAGAAGCTGACATTAAGGGCAAAATCGTCAATTTTCTATGGTCAGTCGAAAAACGGGGCTATGCCAAAGAAACCATCCGGGGCACTGGCTCATGCTTAAGGGCGTTGCTGCATAGAAATGCAGACTTATTAAACCCAGAATCGGTCAAAGAGGTTTTAGCCAAAGAGAAGTCTTGGAGTCCAAACAGACGTAGAAACGTCATAAACGCCTATGACCTATTTCTGAAATTCATCAGGCTACAATGGGAAAAGCCACGCTGCAATGTTGTTAGGAAATTCCCGTTTATCCCAACAGAGCAGGAGATCGATAGCCTCATAGCAGGTAGCCCTAAAAAAGCCGCAGTTTTCCTTCAATTGTTAAAGGAAACCGCAATGCGATGCGGAGAGGCAAAAAGAATACTTTGGACCGACATCGACTTTGATCGACGGGCAATCATTTTAAATGACCCTGAGAAAAACAGCAATCCGAGAATATGGAATGTCAGCCCAAAACTGCTTAACATGCTAAACGCCCTACCCAGGAAAAGTCTTAGAGTATTCGGGGACGGGCCAATAAACTCTATGAAAACCACCTTCATCAAAGCAAGACGGAGACTTGCAGCAAAACTCCAAAACCCACGACTACTTCAAATACACTTTCACACGCTGCGGCACTGGAAAGCCACAATGGAATATCACCGAACTAAGGACCCCATGCATGTCATGGCCTTCTTAGGACATAAAAAACTTGACAACATCCAACTCTACGTTCAGCTTGACCAAAAGTTATTCAAAGATTGCGACGATAGCTTTATTGTACGCGTCGCCCATAATGTCGGCGAGACCATAGCTCTCGTTGAGGTTGGCTTCGAGTATGTCACTGGCGAATACAATGACGGCGGCAAAATCTTCCGCAAACGCAAATAAGAGTGGTCGGGGTTAGGCAAAACAACATTAAATGTGGCCGGGGTGAGGTAGCCTGGTAGCCTACAGGCCTGTGGAGCCTGGCGCCCGGGTTCAAATCCCGGCCCCGGCCCCACACCCTCGAACGCGCCGTGCTGTCGAGGGCGTTTCCGTCTTTCGGATCGTTTAAACGTCTTACCGCTTCGATTAATGCGTTTTCGGAGACCTTTGATATGTTCAGCCCCATTTGCTTAGCGGTTTTTAGAAGCTTCCCGTCGATGTAGAGGCAGGCCGACCTCTTTCTTCCCATTCCGCCGCGTGCCCCATATGGTATCATGCGTTTCCAGATATTTAATATCCTCTAAGGGAAACGTTAAGGCGGTGGCGTGTGCGGTATGCTCGGGGGCTCGGCGGGTACGCGTGGATATGTATTATACAAAGTTTCTGTAGAATGGCTAGACTAGACCGAAACCCTAATCCTCTACTCTGATTACTATTATACGGTGATTGAGTTGGGCAT
>Ga0315309_1000220_pt1 | contig 34825 bp, 33 predicted proteins | sample TDP4_MG_FD_203080 | JGI IMG/M metagenome (GOLD analysis project Ga0315309, IMG submission 203080) | Freshwater sediment microbial communities from Lake Towuti, South Sulawesi, Indonesia - TDP4 | ecosystem: Environmental > Aquatic > Freshwater > Lake > Sediment | place: Indonesia: South Sulawesi...
ATCAGTGGAAGATTGCGCAGAAGGAGGTGACGAAGCTTCGGGAGCGATTAGCAGAGTTGCGCATAGCAGAATTGCGAAGTAAGGCAAAGCAGATCGGGGCAGTTCGAATAGTAAGCGAAGAGATAGATGCGGCAAACACGGATGAACTCATTAAGATTGCAGGTGCCCTTACCCGTGAAGATGAAAGTATGGTTGTAGTTTTAGGTATGAAAGATAAAAAAGTTCCAGCGGTAGCTATCACAACTATGGCTGGCCCAGTGGCTGTGGAAGCGGGTATAAATTGTGGCCAATTGGCAGCAGTTGCTGCGAGCATGCTAGGCGGCGGAGGGGGCGGTAATCCGGAGATGGGTCAAGGTGGAGGCCCCAATGTTGAGATGTTAAAAGGCGCTTTAGAGGGGGCTGTAGTGAAAATTCGTGAAATCTTGGAGAGGTAGCAACGCTAAATCTAAGTTTATGAACAATCCAAAAGGTGGCTAGATGGTCAACTGGCAGGAGATAGATGCGAAGTGGCAGCGGGCTTGGCGCGAGGTCAAGTTATTTGAGGCCGAGCCAGACGCGAGGTCGAAGTTCTACTTGACCGTCGCTTATCCCTATGTTTCCGGACCCATGCACATCGGCCACGGCCGGACTTACACCGTGCCCGATGTCATCGCGCGATACAAGAGAATGCGCGGCTACAACGTGCTTTTCCCAATGGCCTACCACTTCACCGGCACGCCCATAGTAGGAGCTGCGAGGAGGGTGGCGAGGCGGGAGCCCGGATTCGTCAAGGTGCTTACCGAGCGCTATGGGGTTGCGGAAGGCGAGTTGCCGAAGTTCGAGGACCCGCACTTCTTCGCGAGCTATTTCGCGCGCGTGAGCGATCTGAGCTACCGGAAGGGAATGGGGTGGCTGGGCTACTCGATCGACTGGCGCCGAGAGTTCACCACGGTTGATCCACACTACAGCAAATTCATCACCTGGCAATATCACAAGCTGATGGATGCCGGCTTGATCGTCAAGGGCAGGCATCCAGTTAAGTGGTGCCCAAGTTGCGGAAATCCCGTGACCGACCATGACCTGCTCGAGGGGGAAGGAGTCGGCACCGTTGAATTCACCTTATTGAAATACCACCTTGAGGATTACGTCCTCCCGGCGGCGACCCTTAGGCCCGAGACGGTTTTCGGTGTCACGAACCTATGGCTAAACCCAAATGTCAAATACGTTCGCGCGAAGGTCGACGACGAGCGATGGGTGGTGAGCTCTGAAGCAGTTGGAAAGCTACGCGATCAGGGCTACAAAATAGATGAAGTCGCGCCTATCTCAGAGCCTCTTATCGGCAAGGAAGTGGAGGTGCCGCTCACTCACAAGCGAGTACAGATCCTTCCGGCTGAGTTCGTCGACCCGGATAATGCCACTGGCGTGGTCGGGTCTGTGCCAGCGCATGCTCCTTACGACTACATCGCCCTTCGCGAGCTGCAGCAGAGGCCGGAGGTACTTCGAGCTTATGGCATCGACCCTGCGGCAGTGGTCGGGCTTAAGCCAATTTCGCTCATCGAACTCAGGGGCTTCGGTGAGTTTCCGGCCATCGACGTGGTTGAGGAAATGGGGATCAAGACCCAGAAGGACCCAAAGCTCGAGGAGGCGACGACGGAGGTTTATCGAAACGAGTTCGCGAAGGGCGTGATGCGCGACTGGGTGCCCAATTATGGGGGAATGGCTGTATCGCGGGCCAAAACGGCTGTCCGGGATGACATGTTAGCAAGTGGCGAGGCGGCGACGATGTGCGAGTTCTCCGCCAAGCCGGTCATCTGCAGGTGCGGCACAAAGTGCACCGTCAAGGTCGTCGAGGACCAGTGGTTCCTAAACTACGCTGACGAGGCGTGGAAGGAGAAGGCTCGCGAGTGCCTGGCGAGGATGCACCTCGTGCCCCCTGAGACGAGGGTACAGTTCGAGCACACCATCGAATGGCTGCACGAGTGGCCGTGCACGCGTAAGATAGGGATGGGGACGCCGGCCCCTTGGGACCCGAGTTGGATAATCGAATCCCTGAGCGACTCGACGATCTACATGGCATACTATACGATTTCTCATATCCTCAAAACGCTCGATTCGACCAAGCTTACCGATGAAGTGTTCGACTACGTTTTCCTTGGTAGGGGTGAAGCGGCGAAGGTCGCCCAAATTACCGGCATCGATCAGCAAACGTTGGAAAAGATGCGCCGAGAGTTCGATTATTGGTATCCAATGGATTATCGGATGTCAGCGAATGAGCTCATACCGAACCACCTCACCTTCCACATATTCCACCATGCCGTGATATTTCCTCCGGAGCGATGCCCCAGGGGCATAGTCTCATTTGGCATGGCGGTGCTCGAGGGTGCAAAGATGTCGTCCTCGAAGGGTAATATCATCGCGATTAACGACGCGGTCCGTAAATACGGTGCAGATGCCGTGCGGCTTTACCTAATGTCGACCGCCGAGCCATGGCAGGACCTCGACTGGCGCGCTCACGAGGCTGACGCCATGGTGAAAAACCTCGAGCGTTTTTATGCGCTTGCCGAGGGGATACTGGCGCTGCCGGAGATCGAACGCCCCAGCCTAACGCAGCCCGATCGATGGATGCTTAGCAGGCTGCAGGAGCACGTCCTGGCGGCGACAGAGGCCCTTGAGGCATTTGAGACGAGGAAAGCCGTTCAGCATGTCTTCTTCTCGCTCATGCAGGACCTGCGATGGTACATGAAGCGCGTCAAGGGGGACGGTTCGAGGGCATACGTGCTCAGGCAAGTGCTCGACGTGTGGGTGCGGTTGCTGGTCCCTTTCGCGCCGCACACGTGCGAGGAGCTCTGGCATCGCATGGGAAAGAGCGGTTTCGTTTCATCAGCAGATTGGCCTACGGTGCATGAGAAGCTTATCGACAAAACAGCTGAGTTTGCCGAGGACTATCTCGGGCGCGTCGTCGAGGACATAGGCGAGGTCCTAGGCGTCATCCGAGTTGAAAGGCCAACTCGGATCTGCCTGTATGTCGCGCAGGACTGGAAATGGCAGGCTTATCGCGTGGCCCTCGAGCGGGTGCGGGGTGGCAAAGTCGAGATCGGTGAGCTCATCAGGACGGCGACTAAAGAACTTGGGTTAAGGCTATACGCTGCTGACCTAGCGAAGTACATGCAGCACGTCGTTCAGGAGCTCAGGGCCATGTCACAGGAACAGCTCGCGACTATTGCCGCAGCCGAAATCGATGAGCAGCACGTGTTAGCTGATGCGGCGGAGTTCATCCGTAAGCAATTCGGTGTGGAGATGGTACAGGTCTTCAAAGCAGATGATCGAGCGCGCTACGACCCGCAGGATAGAGCGAGGCTTGCTGTGCCCCTGAGGCCGGCAATTTACGTGGAGTGAGCATGCTTTCAACCAAGCTGGCGGATGCCGTTCGGGACCTGCGATACCTCCTGAATCGAGGTTATCCCAGAGATTCCGCGGTCGTCTTCGTCGCCAACCACTACCGCTTGAAGCTCGACGAACGCCACCTCCTCGCGCGGTGCGTGTTTTCAAGGGCAGAAGTCGTGAGCCACCGAGCGAAAGCGGTAAGCAGCGCCAAGGTGCGAGGTAAAAGGCTCGGCGTCGACGGCTACAACGTCCTCATAACCGTGGAGAGTATTCTTACAGGCAGGCAAGTGATGAAGTGCGACGATGGATTCGTCCGCGACCTCCGCGCGATCTTTGGCAAGTACCGCACATCCTCAGCGACTCCTCGCGCGCTGGCAGCGATATTGAAAACCATTTCCAGAGCGAAGCCGAGGGAGGTCGTTATGATGTACGATAGCCAGATGAGCAGGAGTGGCGAGCTTGCAGCTGAGGTCAGAAGGCGGCTCAAGCAGGTCGGGTTGAAGGGAGACGCCCAAACGGTCGTGGGGGTCGACTTTAAGGTCAGAGAGTTGGATATCGTTGCAAGCAGCGATCGAGCGATAATCGAGAGGGCGAAAGCCGTCTGGGACCTCCCAGCTGAAGTCCTGAGGCGAAGGAAGGCAAAAATCATCGATTTGGCAAAGGTTTAAGCTACGCCAAGGGATGCCAACACGCCACATAGTGGCCTTTGTTAATTTGCTTAAGCGGAGGGTGCGTTTTCTTACACTCCTCTGTGGCGTACTTGCATCTCGGATGAAATCTGCAGCCTGAAGGAGGTTTCGCCGGGCTCGGTACTTCTCCCGTGAGGATGATCCGCTTTCTCCTCTTGGTCGGATCTGGGATCGGTATCGAGGAGAGGAGGGCGCAGGAATATGGATGCATGGGGTTGGCGAACAGCTCCTTCGTCGGGGCCAGCTCCACTAACTTCCCCACGTACATAACACCTATCTCATCGCAGACGCACTCCGCCACGCTCAAGTCATGGGTGATGTACAGGTACGTCAAACCGAAATCCCTTCGGAGGTCTTGGAGGAGGTTCAATATTTGGGCCTGCACTGAAACATCGAGCGAAGAAGTGGGCTCATCGAGCACGACAAAATCAGGATTTGTGGCGAGGGCTCGGGCGATGGCGATGCGCTGCCTCTGCCCCCCGCTGAACTCGTGGGGATAACGGTAGAGGTGGTCTTCCGTCAGCCCTACCTTGTAGAGGATATCCAGAACCCTCTTCCTAGCCCCCTCCCCCTTGGCCAACTTGTGCACCGTTAAAGGTTCCCCAACGATGTCTTTGATCAGCATCCTAGGGTTGAGGGAGGTGGATGGGTCCTGATAGACTATCTGCATCTTCCTCCTCATCCTATTCAATTTTCGCCCCTTGAACGTGGAGAGGTCGTATTCCTTCAAGAGTCCCTTCAGCTTTCTAGAATCCGGGTTTTTCGACCTCTCGAGCTCCGCTACCTCCCTCTTGACCTTTTCTGGGGCATCAAAGTAGATGTGGCCAGCTGTTGGATCGAGCAATCTAAGCACGGTCTTCCCAAACGTCGTCTTCCCACAGCCCGATTCCCCGACTAAGCCGAAGCACTCCCTCCTCCTTATCTTTAGGTCCACGCCGTCGACCGCCTTCACGTCGCCTATCCTCTTCTTGAATACCCCGCCGACTATCGGGTAATACTTTTTCAGACCCTTCGTCTCCATCAAGACCTTCATTCCAATCACTTTGAATAGAGGTGGCAGGCCACGAAATGGCCCTTCTTCACTTCTTTCATCTTCGGCACCACCTTCGGACAAATCTCCATGACTTTTGGACACCTAGGATGGAATCTACACCCTGTAGGCGGGTCAATCAAATTTGGCACCGTGCCCCCTATCGACCGAAGTTTTTTGCCGGGTTTTGGAATCGCGCCGAACAAAGCCTTCGTATACGGATGAAGCGGATCCTTGAAGAGCTCCCTCACGCCAGCTAACTCGCACACGTCGCCAGCGTACATAACGCCTACCCGATCGCACATCTCGGCAATCACGCCTAGGTTATGGGTTATGTAGAGGACGGACGAGCCGAATTCCCCCTTCAATTTCCTTATCAAATCCAAAATCTGGGCTTGGGTAGTTACGTCAAGGGAGGTGGTGGGTTCATCGGCCATCAGGAGCCTTGGGTTGCAGGCGAGGGCCATAGCTATCACCACGCGCTGCTGCATACCCCCGCTGAGTTCATGGGGATACCTATTTACGACATCATCAGGATTGGGTATTTCCATCTCCCTCAGGATTTGAACCGTCATTTTCCTGGCTTCACCCTTTAACCTGCGCTGATACCTTTTTACAAATGGGATCTTTTGCAGGACTTTCAGAAGGAAGGAATTGGGTTTTTTTAACATCCTCCTGTAAATTCCCCTCTCCCATTTCAAGACCATTCTCCTCAGGGATAACCTGCCCTTTATCTTTCGGATATCGTCTTCGATCCCCTCGAGCACTTTTTTACATAGCTCCTCGCGGCGATGGACCAAAAATACTTCCGAAACTTGGTCATCCACAGTGTAAACAGGATTCAAGGCGGCACTAGGCTCTTGGAATATCATGGAGATATCGCTCCCCCTTATATTTCTCATAAAAGCTTCGTCCTGGCGTAGAAGGTCCACATATCTCTTCGCCTGCTTGAGGAGGACCTTCCCCTCCTCTATCTTACCGGGTGGAGGAGTCAGCAACAGGATGGATAATGCTGTGACGCTTTTCCCGCAGCCAGTCTCCCCGACCAACCCCAGGGTCTCACCTTTTCTGATATCGAGGTTAACACCCTCCAGCGCCTTGACGATGCCCTCATAGGTGTAGAACCTGACGACCAAATCCCGGACGTCGAGCAACTTTTCCATTTACCTCCTCCTCAGCTTAGGATCTAGGATATCCCTGAAAGCATCGCCGAGCAAGTTCCATCCAAGGACGAAGAAGAATATGAAAAGCCCTGGGATGACGACGGTGTACCAATAGGCGAGTGGATTTCCCGGCGGCCCGACGATCCAGTTCCTCGAGAAACCTATCATCTGCCCCCAATCTGCATAACCCACAGGTGCCCCTAGCCCGAGGAAGCTCATGGCTGCAGCTACCAACACCACTGCACCCATGTCCAAGGAGGCCATCACTAAGACCGGATAAATGGAATTGGGGAGGACGTGGCGGGTGATCACCCTAAAATCCGACCCCCCCACCGCCTTGGCCGCCTCGACATAATCCTCCTCCCTCACGGATAGCACCTCAGCCCTTATCAGCCTAGCATAGCTCGGCCACCAAACTATGATCAAGGCCTTCATGACGCTGTCCAAGCTTGCCCCGAATGCTGTGACGAAAGCCATGGCTAGGATGATGTATGGGAAGGCGAGGAAAATGTCGGTGATGCGCATGAATATCTCGTCCACAATCCCGCCATAGTAGCCAGCAATGCTCCCCACAACCAAACCTATCAGTAAGGCAGCCCCCACAACTATGATGCTCACTCTAAATGCAGTCCTGGTCCCCCAGATTACGCCATAATATATATCGAACTGTCCCTCGGTCGTGCCAAATCGGTGATTTTCATTGGGGGGCCTAGGGGTTGGGCTAAATCCATCCCGCGGAATTCTATATGGATCATCCGGGTCCTCAGGGCGCGCGAGCACCGGGGCTAGCAGAGCGATCGCAACGAAGAAAGCGATTATGCAAATGCCGACTATCGAAAGCGGACTATCCTTTACCCTCCTCAGCGAGAACTTCAATTCCCTCATCCTTGGTTTCATGCTCGCCTTGAATTTGGTCCACCTTGCTCCAAAAAGAACTGTTAACCTCGAAGTGCTCAATAACTTTAAAATTGAAAGACCGAGGGCGAATAAAGCGAGGGCGAATGCTATTTGTGAAATCGGGTCTGTCATCAAACTCACCCGAGCCTGATTCTCGGGTCGACATATGCGTAAAGCAGGTCGACCACTAAATTCGTGATCACGACGACGGTGCCGATGAAAAGGACGAACCCTAAAACTGCCGGGATATCCAACTGAATTGCCGCATTGACCGACCACCACCCAAGTCCCTTATAATTGAAGACGGTCTCCGTTATCACGGCCCCAGCCATCAGCCCCGCGACAAGATACCCCGCGACTGTGATCACGGGGATGAGGGCATTCCTCCCAGCGTGTTTATTTATGACCGTTTTTTCGTCGAGCCCCTTCGCTTTGGCGGTTACGACATAACCTTTACCAAGCGCCTCAAGCATGCTCGAGCGCATTATCCTCATGACGAATGCTATGTTGACGACGGTTAGGGTTATCACGGGCAGGACTAGATGCCTTAAAGCATCTATCAAAATCCAAAGTTCCCCGTTTAGTATGGCATCCAAGGTGTTGATCCTCGTATATCTGGTGAATGCCGCAGAATTCACATACGCATCCGCGGCGACCCCTAATCTTTCAGGAGGGAAAAGCCCGGAGAAAAATCCGTAGAAGACCATGAGCAACATCAACCCCAACCAGAAGGTGGGGAGGGAGTAACCAGCGATCGCCAGGCCTCTCGTAACATGGTCCACGGGCTTATCTCGATGGACTGCCGATATTCTCCCCAAGCGCATTCCTATCAGGATGGTGAGAGGTACAGCGAATATGAATAGCTCGAGGGTCGCTGGAAGGAAATAAAAGAGGGCATCTGAGACCCGCATGTTAATAGACTTGGACCAACCAAGGTTGCCATGAAGCACCTCACTTATCCAGTAATAAAACTGGACGTAAACGGGGTCATTCAGGTGGTATTTTTCAATTATCCCTTCGACGTCCCTCATCTGCTTCGGGTCCCTCACATACAGGGCCGCCCTTTGATAAGGGTCAAAGAGCTGTAGGAGTGCAAAAATCAGTAGAATGATACCTAATAGTACCGGTATCAGTAGCAAAAGCCTCCTGATGATGTAGCTCCTCATTTCCAAAGATATCCCAAACTAAATAACTTTCAGCTTTGTATTAAAATAATAAATATATGATTAAAAGCTTTGTATTAATGCTAAATATATGATTAAAAAATAAAAAAAGGAAGGGCCTACTCATAACCCTTCCATATTGGGTAGTAGTACCCACAGCTATGTGGGGTTTCTGGAATTATCGGGTTGTAGAAATATCCCTGAACCCAGTCCTGCTCATAGTGCCGCCCGAGGGCCTGTATCGTGGGCAAACTCGGCACGTCCTCGTAGTAGATCCTCTGTAGTTCGTAGTAAATTGCGCGCCTCTCCGCTGGGTCCGTCTCGACAATGCCAGAACTGATCAGGTTGTCTACGGTGGGGTTACTGTAGTGCTGCCATGCGCTAAATGCCCCCTCGCTATGCATAAATGGATGGACGAAGTTGTGGGGGTCCGGAAAGTCGGCCAGCCAACCTATGATGTACAACGTCAGCTTGCTCCTCACCATCTCCCTCAGGTAAACCGGCCAGTCCCTGTTGATCACATCTATCTCGAACTTCGGGTTTAGCGCCTCGATGTTCTTCTCGAATATCTCGGCCACAATTCTCCTCGGCTCGTTGCCCGTGTTGTATAATACGGTCAGTGTGAATCCGTTCTCCCACAGCTTGCCGCCGAACGCCTGCTTGAAATAATTCTCAGCCTTGGTTAGGTCAAGAGAGTACTTTTTCGCCGCAGGGTCTACGAATGGCAGCCCTTCGATCACTGGGCTAGCAGGCTGTACGCCTTCCCCCAAGAAAGCGTCCCTAATAAATGTGTCCCAGTCGAAGGAGTACGCGAAGCCGAGCCTGACGTCCTTATCCTCGAAGAAGTCCGGTGGAATTCCCTTCCCATCGAGCTCTCCGCTGCCTATCCACTCGCTCGTCGGGTCTATTTCGAAGGTGAAGAATATGGCATCAACGGCCAGCGTCGGCAGGTCCTTAATAAATCTTGTCCCCTCGACGTTCTCGACCTCCCTAATATTTGCCCTTGGAACATATACGAAGTCGGCATCTCCAGCTAGGAACATCAGCTTCCTGTCGGTCCACTCATCGACCCTCTTTATGACCACGCTCTCGAGCTTGGCAGGCGTCCTCCAGTAGTTATCGTTCCTCATCATGACAACCTGTACTCCATGCTCCCATCTGTCGAGCTTGAAAGGCCCAGTTCCATTCATCTTCTCCTGCAATGGGGGAACCTCTGGATTGTTGAAGTCCTCATAGGTATCTACTGTTCCAGGCCAATCTTCCTGTGCGATGCACCACTCCTTGTCGACTATCGATGACCATGACTGAGCTAAGATCTGGAGGAATGGTCCGTATGACTGTTTGAGGTGGAATATTACATAATCGCCATCCACTTCTATGGCATCATCTATCTGCTCAAATGGGACGACTATGTTCCCTTCACCATCGCGGGTGGAGGCGGTGCCTACCCCTATCAGAGGCTCAAGCAACATCCATACTGGTCCACCGTCGCGATCCTGAACCATCGCTCGCTCAAACGAATACTCTACATCCTCGGGCGACAAGTCGCCGCCGGCGTGGAACTTGACCCCACTCCTGATTTTGAACCTGTACGTGAGCCCATCTGTGGATATTTCCCAGTTTTCTGCCAACCGAGGTTCGAACTCATCGGTCTTTTCGCCCTTGAAGAATATCAGCGGCTCATAGACATTCTGGATGACTCCGGCGCTCGCCGTGTCATAGGCCCATGCTGGGTCGAGAGTCTCCGGCTCTCCGATCGTCGCGTAAATCAATGTGTCGGGATTCTTCACAGTTCTTGGTCCCGGTCCTGGTGCGGGTTTTCTAACGACTATTACCGCTGCAGCTGCAATTACCGCTATCACTACCACTGCAACCACAATCCAACCAACTTGAGATATCCCTTTTTCCCTTATGGTATCTCCTCCTTTTTTGGCAATTCTTAATTATCGTGACCTTACTTAAACACCCCAGTTTATGGTTGATGGCCTTTACAGAGCATCTTCCCGAGCTTTAGGAAGTCTGCCTGCAGCTCCTGCTTCGTCCGCCCGCTGTATATGGCTGCGGCAGGGTGGTAGGTCAGAAAGAGCTTGAAGTTCTCGCTAGCATAGGTGCAATCTAAGAACGATCCGTGTTCCTTGCTCATTGTCACCGGCCTGCCCAATAGCTCCCTAGCTGATATTCGACCAAGGGCGACTACGAGTTTTGGTTTTATTGTAGAGATCTGTCCTTCAAGAAATGGGCGGCATGCCTCGATCTCGTCGGGTAGGGGGTCCCTGTTTTCTGGCGGTCGGCATTTAAGGATATTGCAAATGTATACATCCTCCCTTTTCAATCCGGCTTCATGCAAGAGCGCATTGAGGTTTTTGCCAGCTGCTCCTACGAACGGAACGCCCTTTTGATTTTCCCAAAACCCAGGGGCCTCTGAAACTATCATGATCTCAGCCGCTGGCGGCCCATCGCTAAACACAACATTCGTCCGCGTTTTATGTAATTTGCAACGCCGACACGCCTTCGCTTTTGCCTCTAGCTTCCGTAATGTCTCCCCAACAGCATTATGTGGATTACTCAGTGCACGCATTAAAAACGCCCTCTTGTTGTATAGAAAGATTAGAAATGTTGGGTAAAAATTGACCAGTTTTCTCGCACCGACGTCTCAAATTGGTTTCTAAGCGCAGCTTATGCCATTTTCCACAACATTCCAGTGAGCAGAGGGGGTAAACATTCCGCTTAAACCACCACCGCGGCCGATAAATCTCCCTACCGCAGATAGTGCATTTCACCATTTCCCCACTTTGCCTAGCGTGGGCCGCACAGGTGGGTGAACAATATTTTCTAATGCAACGTCGCCTGAACTGCAAGCCGCAGAGGGGGCATTTAACGAGGATAACTTTCCTTTTAGTAGGTAGTCTCACCATTGTTTTCTCCAGCCACCTATATATCGCGGCCGAACTTACGCCTAGCACTTCTGCTATTTGAACACCCGTCAGTTTTTTCTCTGCATGAAGCTCAGAAAGCAGTTTTTCCATGGGCATGCAATATTTGCTTTCCACTTCTCTCCACTTTCGGCCTTTTTGGATCTCTGTGTAAAGGCTCCTCGCTTCTCGCTGCCGCTTGTATTTCCTTTCTAGATACAAATCATCGTTTTTCAGGTCATCGTATAGAAACTTGATGATGTTTAGCGCATTTGTGCTATACCACTCGATTGAATAGGTAACTGAGACTTTACCTTTCTTAGTTAATTTTTTCTGGGTTCTGAGGTTATTAGACGTGAGTAAAACATGTTCATTCAGCTTCTTTACAAGCTCCTCTAAAAATCCATGGTCGTGGCTCACAAAACCCAGACAAATTTCATGTTTTCTTGCGTTAGCTATCATCCAGCCATCACCATCTAAGAACCCCCTTAGAAAATCCCGAAAGAACTCCGAGGGGATAGTAGGAAATTCGATTTTATCTGAAGTAAGTCCGAACTGTTTTAAACTTTCAATAAGCAAAGGATTCGAGATCCTTAGCCTAGCCGCGTTTTTCTTAATAGAAAATTCGATGGGGTAATTAGCTTTCATCGCGTCCCTTATTTTGAAGAGAAGCTCCTTGTCCCTCATCTGAAGCTGCCACGAGAGGGTAGTTTTGTAAACGCCTCCGTCGGAAAACGTTAGACCTAAAACATATACCATTCTTGAATTCCAGTTTTTGAAGAAGTTTATATCGACGTTGTAAACGCACTTTCTCATAATACTCATGCTTTCCTCCGGGGATATATTCAAACCACTTTTGGGGAGAGAGGTCGCTGAAAGTAATCCCACTGTTTCAGGCACCTTTACGCCAAGCTCTCAAGCTTCAGCTATTCCCCCAATAGGAAGACCGCTAGCTTTCTCCTCCGAGGGCCATCCTGTTCGACTATCAGGAAATTCTGCCATGTGCCACGAATTATTTGACCATCGACGATTGGCAGCACCGCTGACGTGCCAACCAGTGCCGACTTTAGGTGGGCGTGAGCATTGTCATCGATTCGATCATGCTGGTAGCCGCCCCTCACCTCCACGAGGTCGTCGAGCTTTTCGAGCAGGTCGCGCTTGAGCCCCTCTTCGCCCTCGTTCAGCGCCAGGGCCGCGGTGGCGTGGGGCAGCTGGACCACGAGTAGGCCATTTCGGATGCCAGACTCGTGCGCCGCCTCGAGGACCTCATCTGTCAGGTCGACTATCTCCCGCTGCTGGCGGGTCGAGAAGGCAATCTCCTTAAACCAAGTTTTCATACTATCCTCCCCAATGGCTATCTATCTGCTTATTTTAATTTAGGCATCGATATGGGAAGGGGGCTTAATGAAGGTCTTGGTGACGGGCGGAGCTGGATTTATAGGTAGCCACCTCGTGGACAAGCTCATGCTCGATGGCCATGAGGTCGTGGTCCTCGATGACCTTTCCTCGGGCAGCTTGAAAAACATCGAGCATCATCTAGATGAGCCGGGCTTCCGCTTCGTGGAGGGCGATATAAGGCATCCTCGAACGGTGGAGAAGACCCTCGAGGGCGTTGACGCGGTCATCCATGAGGCGGCGATCGCGAGCGTGCCTCTATCGATGAAAAATCCAGCACTCACGAACGAGGTGAACATCTTCGGGACGTTAAACCTCCTCGAGGCCAGCTTAAGGGTCAAAGTTAAACGTTTTGTTTATGCGTCATCCTGTGCGGTGTACGGCGCCGCTTCAGAGCTACCGATAAGCGAGGACGTTCCTCTGAAGCCTCTCTCGCCCTACGCCTCGTCGAAGCTGGCCGCGGAGGAGCGCTGCAAGGTCTTTCACGAGAATTATGGGCTCGAGACCATTCGCCTGCGATATTTCAATGTCTATGGGCCTAGGCAAGCGGCGAGCGAGTACGCCGGGGTGATGCTCAAATTTCTTGAGCGCATCCGAAGGGATCAGCCACCAGTCATTTTTGGGGACGGCGAACAGACCCGCGATTTCGTCTACATCGGCGACGTGGTTGAAGCGACTTTACTTGCCCTGGATCGCGAGGGTGCAGCTGGCGAGGTGTTTAACATCGGTACCGGTGAAGCTACGACTATAAAAAAGCTGTGCGAGATTTTTTTGAAGCTCACCGGAAAGACCCACCTCAAGCCGATTTACATGGATGTCAAGCCGGGCGACATCCGACATAGCCAGGCCGACATCACAAAGGCCATGAAACTCTTGGGATATAGGCCTAAAGTTTCTTTAGAGCGGGGGGTCAGGGGATTCCTGAATCGAGAGGAACTCCCTTAAAGTTTGTAGCCGATCTTCCGGAGGAACTCCTTCCGCTCCGCCACATCTTTTGGCCCTTCGATGCCCTTGCTCCTCAGCCCATCGATTACTCCCAGGATGCCTCTCCCCTGTTCAGTTTCAGCGACAATTACCTCGATAGGGTTGGCGGTTGCGCAGAAGATGGAGCAGACCTCCGGCACTTGTTTTATGGCGTTGAGCACGTTGATCGGATAAGCCCCGCGCATGATGACGAGGAAACAGTGTCCACAACCCAAATCCAGAGCATGTTTGGCGGCTAGCTCGCGGAGCTCCTCGTCCGTCCCGCTCGTTCGAACCAAGCAAGGTCCGCTGGATTCGCAGAAAGCGAGGCCGAATTTGATTCCGGGCACGGAGTTCACCAGCGCCTCGTATACATCCTCAACGGTTTTTATGAAGTGTGACATTCCCAAGATCAGCTGGCAGCCCTCCGGCAGGGCAATTTTAACGATTTCGGTTTTCATGTTCACCCATTTTGACGTAGACATCTCACCATAAAAGCTGACGAAAGGCGCTTAATCCGCGCGGTGCATACCACTAAACGGATTGAGATGGATGTCTGGATAGTCATGCCCGCGTACAACGAGGAGCGAACGATAGGGAGCGTGCTCGATGCTCTCAGGCGGGAGGGTTACTCGAAGGTCATAGTGGTCGATGACGGTTCCTACGATCGGACTGCTGAAATTGCTCGTTCTAAAGGTGCGCTGGTCATTAGCCATCCCAAAAATATGGGGCTTGGGGCAGCGCTTAGGACTGGTTTGAGGGTGGCTCGCGAACAGGGGGCTGATCGCGCCGTTACATTCGACGCAGATGGGCAGCACGACCCCAAAGCTGTGCGAAGGCTTTTAGAGGCTTTGGATGGAGGGGATTTAGCAATAGGCGTCAGGCAGCATCTTGGCATACCTCTTCACAAGCGTCTCGGAAATTTTGCCCTAAATCTGATCACCTACCTCTTCAGCGGGGTACTTACCGACTCCCAATCCGGCTCTAGAGCTTTCAATCGACGAGCGCTTGAGGCGATACGCATCCGAAGTGATCGCTACGAGGTTTCTTCCGAGATAATTATTCAGGCTAGAAAACATGGACTAAAGCTGATGGAGGTGCCGGTCAGGTGCTTTTATACCAAGTACTCGAGGGCGAGAGGTACTACGATAGCTAGCGGGATTAGAATTTTCTTAGGGCTGCTTCGGCAGAGGGCGGTAAGATGAAGGGCGAGAGGCTTGAACTGGGAGTTAGAAAGTTGGATGGTGGGAAGTCAGTTGATTCAATGCGAATACTCATGGTCTCAGACTACTTCTATCCATTCCTTTTTGGCGGGGGGGAACGTAGGATGTATGAGCTTGCTAAGCGATTGGCAAGGAGGCATGAGGTTCGTATCATCACTCGGAGGTTGGCGGACTCAGCGCGCTACGAACAACATGAAGGTATACACATCCACCGCATCTTTGTACCCTCAAGACGAATAACGCTTGAGTCCTTCATAAACGGTTTATTTTTCATGCTCGGCGTTCTTTTTAAAAGCCTTCGCCTAGGAGAATTTGACGTTTACTCTCCGCAACAGTTTTTTCCGCTTCCGCCGACCTGGGTTACCTCAAAAATAAGAGGAAGGCCAACCGTAGCGACAATTCATGACGTTTACGCGAGCGGATGGGTTCGGCAGTATGGATTTAAGGGATCTTTGATGGCACTTTTTGAGAATGCCACACTGAAGCTACCCTATGCAAAAGTGGTCACAGTTTCAAATCCATCGAAAGAAAAATTGGTGGCGAGCGGGATATCAGGGGAAAGGATCGAGGTCATCCCCAATGGCGTGGATATAGCTGCATTTGATGAAATAAAAGCTAAAAAATCGGGAAGGCCAAGGATAATCTATCTCGGGAGGTTGGTCGAGTATAAACATGTCGACGATTTACTTGTAGCATTTTCGAAGCTTGACTTGGAAGCCGAGCTTTATGTGGTGGGGGAAGGTCCCGAGAAGGAAAATCTCAAAGAACTTTCCCGCAGTTTGAGGATAGAGAATAGAGTTTTCTTCGTGGGATTCGTCGATGAGCGAAAGAAAATAGAGCTTCTTAAATCGGCCCACGCTTTGGTTTTGCCGTCGACCGTGGAGGGTTTTGCGATAGTCCTAATCGAGGGGATGGCGGCAGGGACGCCAGTGATCGCATCAGATATCCCAGCAGTTCATGTTTCCGTGAGGGATGGAGAAACTGGCCTGCTTTTTAAGCCGAGGGATATAAAAGGTTTGAAAACCAAGCTGGAGCGCCTGTTGAGGGACAAGGATTTGCGAAGCAAGCTCTCCCAAAAAGGATACGAGTTAGTGAAAAAAGAGTTCATCTGGGATAAGATCGCCGAAAAAGTTGAGGTCACCTTAAGTTTAAAACACTCCAAAAGGGACATCACAATATGAGGTGATTTGGGTGAAGGTTTTAGTAACTGGTGGGAGCGGGTTCATAGGGAGCCACCTCATCCCGAAGCTTGCTGAGCTCGGCCATGAGGTTTACTCTCTCGAGCGCTACGTTACTGGGCGCTATGTCTTGGGGGCCCGTATAGCAACCGTATTTGGTGACTTGCGAGATAGCTTTACAATCCGCAAGCTGGTCAGGGAGATTCAACCCGATGTCGTGATCCATCTGGCATCCATAAGTCCCGTTGCATATTCATACGATCGTCCCCAAGAGGTCTTCGAGGTCAACGCGCTCGGCACCATAAATCTAGCCGAGGCGTGCCTGCGCGAGGTTCCACATTTTAGGCATTTTCTGTTCGCCGGGACCTCGGAGGAATATGGAAATCAAACCGAGTTCCCCGTGGAGGAGGACGCGGAGCTGAGGCCGAACAGCCCTTATAGCGTCAGCAAAGTGGCAGCCGATAAATACCTGCATTACATGCGAGACGCTTACGATTACCCTGTGACGGTTTTGAGGCCGTTCAACACATATGGCCGCAAGGATAATGTGCACTTCGTCGTCGAGCGCACCATAACCCAGATGTTGCAGGAAAAAACCGTTAAGCTCGGCGATCCGACGCCTATGCGAGACTTCATGTATATTGATGATCATGTTGATGCTTATCTGACGTGTCTAGATAACGAGAAGGCTAAGGGAGAGGTTTTCAACTTCTGTACCGGGCGCGGCGTTTCGATAAAGGAGCTCACCGATTTGATTGCGAAGCTTATCGGCTTCGAAGGTGAGATTTCTTGGGCCACGATCCCCGCTAGGCCGCTAGACATCCAAAAGCTAGTCGGTAGCTATGAGAAGGCAAAACGCGTGCTCGGTTGGAAGCCCGCATATATGCTCGAAGAAGGTTTGAGGAAAACTATCGATTTTTGGAGGAATAAGCTCAGCGCTTAACAATTTGTTCGATGAACTCTTTAAGGCGAAGACCATGCAAATAATAATTTTGTTTTTTGACTAAGTATTTCCTTCCATTTTTTCCTAACTTACGACGTAGATCTGGATTCCGTGCTAAGCTATCCATAGCTTCTGCCATCGCTCTTGGGTCCTCAGGTGGAACAAGAATACCACAGTTTGCTTTTCGAATAGTATAAGATGCTTCCCCAACGTCGGTGGAGATTACTGGAAGTTCCATTGCCATATATTCAAACAGCTTCAGAGGGCATTTGCACCTATCGAATACAGTATCCGAAACATAAAGAATACCCACGTCGGATTCAGCCAAAGCCATGGGCACTTTTGAGTCTTCAACCCACTCCATAAATCGAATTTTATCAATAAATCCAGCTCGTTTCGCATGATAGATAAGCTCTTGCTTCTTAGGGCCCCCGCCGATGAACTTAAGTTTTGCATCTTCCTTCATGAGGGTAAACGCTTCCATCACGATTTCAAGCCTCAAAGTTTTGTACATAATTCCTGACCATGTGATAATGGGGGTGGTATTTTTCTTTGGTTTATATCTAGATGGGTCAAAAAAATTCAAGTCTGCAGAGTTAGGAATGTACAAGGGATTATATTTTTCAAAAAATTTTTCAAGCTCGCGTGAAGCCACAATTATGCCGCGGAATTTTTTTAGAAGATAGCTGTCATGATTTATGTCGTAATCATCTAAATCTAAAATGACGGGGATCCCCCATTTTTTGCTTAACAAAAAGCTTACACCAGCGCTCCGCAACAGAGGTTTTACCGCGTAAATGATGTCATATTTTCGAGCATAAAATCGCATTAACGATCGCAGAGTTATGGAGATCTCATCTGCCCCCGCAAATGGGAAAAATAATTTTCCAAATTTTGGTTGCCCAAGAAACCTAAAGGCTTTAGACAAAAAAGTGGGCTCACGCGCAAAGCATGCGGGCCTCTGAGCACGTGCATGCGCATTCAAAAAAAAGTAGTTTAACTTGTCTTTAAATTTTGTAAAGAAAGGGTCAATAGAGGCTCTGGGAAAAAGTACATCTATCTCATAATTGTGCCTCGCTAATTCGTAAAGGAGCGGTAGAGTCCTCCGACCAATTGTCACGACTTCTGGGGAATATGGAGATATGCAAAGTAATTTCATCATAATCCCAAAGATAAGAAGAACCATCGCTTAAAAACACTTTACTTTATCAGTTAATAAATCGATTAGCGTTCTTTTCTCCCTAAAGTCAAGAATTGGTTAGCTTAACCTGAAGAAATTTCAGCTTTTATATATCTGTTTCACGATTTTTTTCATTTCCTTGACAAATTTTTTCTCCGAAAATCGCTTCGCTCTTTTTAGACAGTAAGATGCTTTAAAATGAAATAAATCAAAATTTTTTATTGCTTTAACAAAATTCTCAACGTATGGTCGATTGATCAAAATACCAGTTTTTCCATTAATTATAGTTTCTTTAAACCCGCCCTCATTTACGGCGATGCAGGGTTTTCCAGATGCCATGGCTTCTATGGGCACTAGGCCCAAGTCTTCATCGATGCTAGTTTGGACCGCAGCTCTACAGCGAGAATATAATTCTATAAGTTTCTCATCAGAAATGGCACCAACAAATTTTACATTTTTCGGCGCGGTTTTTCTTAATTCTTCGAAATATTGTTTTGCACGCTCAGTCGGCGAGCCGACAATAATGAGCCGTTCATCTGGCATCTTACGAAATGCTTCTATTTGAATTTCTAACCTTTTTTCAGGTTCTATTCGCTGGACTGAAAGAAAATAATCTTCAGATTTCCCGCGTTTGAACTTTTTAACATTTATGGGCAGATAAATAACTTTAACATCTCTGCTGTAGTATTTCCTTATCCTTCTTCTAACATTTTGAGAGAATGCGATAGGAACATCAATCTTGGAAGTCGCTTCCTGGTCCAATTTTCTCACGTATAGAGCCCATATTTTAAAAACTTGCCTTTCAAAGAATGACAGCCGTTTTTTTGTGTTTTCGTAAAGATCGTAGAGTGGCCTCAGGGGTACAAGACCGTAGTGAATCTGAGGATGGTTATCGCTCTGTATACCTATGTGCTTTGCCCAATCGCCAGTGGAGATGATAATGTCATAATCGGAGAGACCCATTTTTCGAAATTTATGAAGTGCTTCTATCTCTGTTAGCCCCCTCCTCGGATAAAACTTCAATTTATGAGGGAAAATTCTGAAAACAGAAAAATCTTTAAAAGTTTTTTTGGGTTCGTATTCTGTTGTCCACACGTCGGAATCGAAAGTCTTTGCTAAAATCAATGCCACAAGCTGACCGCCTCCCTTTGTACAAAGGTAATCGTAGACAACAGCGACTTTTATTTTTACACCCATTTTTTAAACGGGGGTTTAAAGTTAAAAACTAAGGCCCTTACCTTTAATACAAAATATGTTTAACATCAATAATGGAATTTAGATGAAAGTCCTCCTGACAAATCCTCCTTGGATCGTGGCGAAAAGAAGAGGAGTCGTTGCAGGATCAAGATGGAGTTTCTTAACCGGCCCTGGCCTCGAGGGCGGGTACAAACCTTTTCCGTTTTTTCTCGCTTATGCAGCCGCCGTCTTAGAGCAACAGGGGCACGATGTGGGTGCGATCGACGCATGCGCATTAGACTTGGATGAAGAAGCCTTTATCGGTGAAATTAGAAAAAAATCACCAGATATTTTGGTGATGGAAATAGCCACGGCATCTGCAAAACCTAATCTCGTGCTTTGCAAGCGTATTAAAGAGGAAGTCGGTTGTAGCGTTGTTCTGTGCGGTTCCCATGTTAGCGCCTTGCCGAGAGAGATCCTGCTTCAGAATGAGTTCATCGACTACGTATTGATTGGCGAATATGAGTTTACCCTTAGAGGATTGATTCAAGCATTAGAAAACGGCGAAAACTTAAACGGCGTGAAAGGAATTGCACTTAAAAGGAACGGCGATGTTATTATTACCCCGCGTAGACCCCCCATAGATCCTTTGGATCAACTTCCCTATCCTGCGCGGCACCTCTTTCCCATGGATCGTTACAATGAACCGTTTTGTAGGCATTCCCCCAATCTTCAAATGTTAACAAGCAGAGGATGTCCATATCGATGTATTTTCTGTCTTTGGCCGCAAGTTCTTTACGGGGAACGAAGGCATAGGGCCCACACGCCCGAGCGAGTAGCAAACGAAGTAGAGCACGTCGTAGGAAGGTACCATCCCAAAGAAATTTACTTCGATGACGATACCGGAACTATTTCGAAAAAAAGGATATTGGACATTTGTAAACTTTTCCAAGAGAGGGGCATCAATATAAAATGGTCAATCATGGGGCACATTTTAACGGTGGATAAAGAAATGCTCGAGAAGATGGCGGACGTTGGCTGCGTGGGGATAAAGTTTGGCGTAGAATCCGCAGATCTGGAAATTCTAAGAAAAGCGAAAAAAGATATGGACTTAAATAAAGTGGGACAGGTTGTACGGTGGTGCAAAGATCTCGACATAAAGTGTCACCTCACTTTTACTTTTGGATTACCCGGCGAAACGAAGAAAAGCATCGAAAAAACAATAAAATTTGCGTTGGGGCTTGATCCAGATTCCATGCAATTTTCCATGACAGTTCCCTTCCCTGGAACGGAACTTTACGAACTTGCGAAGAATAACGGATGGCTAGTTTCAGAAGATTGGGATGACTACGATGGTGCTAGGTGTAGCGTTATTTCTTATCCATGGCTGCACGCAAAAGAAATTGAGAACGCTTTTACCTTAGCAACAAGTTTATGGGCGCTTAGGAAGACTATTAAAAAAGGGGAAGTTATCAAATTTGTTACTTCTATCGTTAAAAGTCAGGGACCAAAAGAAGCTCTTCTCACGGTGGTAAGTCGTCTGCCTTATTTGGTGAAATATCCCAGATTTAGATCGGGTAAAACCCTAGAAAGTTAAAGCGGTTAAAATTATTTATTATTTTTGAATTTGTAACTTCTTATACCATCCAACATACTCCTCGAGGGTTTTTCTAAGCGGTATCGTTGGTTCCCAATTTAGTATTTCTTTTGCCTTTGTAATACTTGGAACCCTCCTTTGCACATCGTGCTTAAAAGGCGACAGATGTTTGAGCTTAAAAGGCTCTCTTCTCCCACAAATTTCCCACAGCATTTTTGCTAGATCTACTATCCGCGTTTCCTCTGGATTCCCAATATTAAAATCCTCGCACTCTGCTTTCCTCTCTTTCATTGCGAGTACAAATGCTCGCGTAGCATCTTTAACATTGGTAAAACACCTCGTTTGTGATCCATCGCCATATATTTCAAGCGGATAATCCCCCCTTAGGATTTTCTTCGCTAAGTCTGGGATAACATGCGCCATGCCAGGTTCCTCCTCAGGATGTTCCCTCGGTCCAACGCAGTTAAACGGGCGGAGAATCGTGTATTTCAAGCCATGCTCCTCCCAAAAGGCCTGGCAGAACCATTCCCCAATCAGCTTTGAGAACCCGTAGGAAGTTATCGGCGCGGGAGTTTTCTCTAAAGCCCACTCAGGAGTAGGGAATATCGTCGCCCTTTCAAATACCATACTTGAGGAAATGTAGAGAACTCTTTGAATATTGGCCTTCCTAGCTGCATTCAGTAGATTTGAAACTATCTTGGTGTTCGCATCGATGATCTCAGCTGGATACTTGTGGAAATAGCCGATTCCGCCTATTTTGCTCGCTAGCAGAAACATGATATCAATGTCGCCGATCACTTTCTCACAATTCTCATAATCCGTAAAGTCTGCGTGCATCACCTCGAATTCTGATTTACCCTCGTGATGTGCAATGTTTTCTCTGCGACCTTTGCTGAAATCATCCGCCACGCGGACCGCATACCCACCATCCATAAGTTGATCCACGAGATGGCTACCTATAAAGCCTGCACCACCCGCAACTAGGATCGTAACTATCCCTTCCCCAGCCCCACGTATTTCATTCCGGCTTTCTCGGCTTCGGATGGTTCAAAGAAACCCCAGCAATCTACAAGCAGGGAATTGGGTTTAGCAAGTTTAGAGATACCTTGACATGTTAAATCCCTAAATTTTGAGTGATTAACTGCTAATATCACGATGTCTGCGCCAGAGAGTGCCGATTCGAGGGGGGCCGAGTCGACGTACGGGTCATGAGCTAAAACTTCACAGCCCTCCGCTTTAAGCGCGTTCAGCAACTTGATAGCGGGCGATTGCCTCGTATCATCTATATTAGCCTTAAATGCTACGCCAAGCAACGCTACTTTCAAACCAAATAGACTTCCCACTCTTTCTTTTATTCGGTTCACAATATGCAGCGGAATGCTCTCGTTTAGGTGCCAAGCCGATTTAATAAAGTCGATGAATGGAGTGTAGTTAAGCATATATCCATCTTTATAGAGGCAGGGACCACCACTTGGGCCAGGAAGGGGGATATTCGCCCGCTTATAACCCTCATTAGCTGCCCTAATCGCTTCGTGCGCATCGGCCCCATAATGTTCCGCGATCAGGGCAAATTGATTTGCTAAAGCAAAATTCACGTACCTGTAAATATTCGTGAAAAGTTTTGCCAATTCTGCCGCTCTAGGTGGGATGATTATCGTTTTTTTCTCTGGGTTTATCAATTTAAAGAGCTCAGCGGCTATTGCCGAGCTTGTCAAATTTATGCCGCCTATGAGCTCCGGGAGGGTTTCTAATTCCTCTATCGCTTTACCCTCTAAAATCCTCTCGGGACAATAGGCTAAGTAAAAACCGTGCCCCGGTTCCAAACCAGTTTTTTCCTTCAAGAATTTACATATAACCCCTTCCGTAGTTTCTGGAGGAACGGTGCTTCTCAATATAATCAATTTCCCTTTTAGCGGCTGACTTGATATCGCTTCTAGCGCTTGATAGAGCTGAGTAAAATCTGGCCTAAAATCTTGGGTCAAAGGTGTACCAACCGTTATCACGATTATATCCGCGTTGCTTACCGCGCCTGCCGTGTCATCGGTAATAGAAAACTTTCGCCCCGCCAGCGCCTTTTTTAAAAGTTCCCCTATGCCTTGTTCGCGAACTGTAGCGATACCTTTCTTGAGTTGTCCCACGATATCGGGATTTCTATCCACCCCAATTACACTTACACCTTTTGTTGCAAACATGAGTGAGAGAGGCAAACCTACGTGTCCCAAACCGATCACGGCTAATGTAAACTCATTATTTTTCACTTTGTCTAGGAGCTGCACTTTGTATCCCCTAAAGTTAATACATAACAGCTATATTTAATCTTTAAAATCAATATCAACAAACCAAGGGCTTTTATGCAAACCAGATTCAGACAAATGCCAAAAGAAAAAGATATAGATAAACTCAAAATTCGCCGAGAAGCGCTTGTGAACTCTCTCCCGGAATATTCAGATATGGCGCCGGAAGAAAGACTTAGTATCTTTAATCTTCACAAATATCGCTATTTAGAAATGTTAAAATTGCTACCGCCGGAGCATAAGAAATTAAAAATACTTGACGTTGGGTGTGGCCAAGGTTTTTTGACCGTCTTGATCAAAAAATGGTGCAATTGCGATGTTTATGGTTTAGACATTGAGGTTGAGGAGAGAGAACACTTCAGATCGGAGAAGATTCCGGTAAAAGCGTGCAATGTCGAGAAGGAAAATTTTCCATTTAGAGATAGTTTTTTCGATTATGTTATCTGTAACGAAATAATTGAGCATTTAACGTATTCCCCGTTCCAAATGCTTAAAGAAATCCACAGAGTATTAAAAAGTGGAGGCAGGTTAATTCTTACGACACCAAACATGGCGACTCTTATAAAGAGGGTGCGGTTTATGCTCGGAAGGAACATCTACCCCCCATACTCAATTCATTACAAAACCCCTCTTCATGACAGACACAATAGGGAATACGTCATGGCGGAAGTGAAACAACTCTTGTTAGAACATGGATTTGTGATAAACAAAGCATTCTACAGCAACTGCTTTGAAAAAATAACACCCATAGGCCCAGAGGGATATTTCCCTGGTGTCAAAGGCTTCCGGAGGAGACTCTACTTTCTAGCTACACAACTTTATCCCCCCTTTAGAGCCTCGATGGTAATTGAGGCATCAAAAAAAGATCACCTTTTGTAGTCCTTCTCCTATTAGTAATTTTCCCACTTCAAAGAACCTTTTCAGCTTCTAGCAAGCCTTTTCGCAACGTCGACAAACCCTTTTAAAGGCGGTGCTGCTTCCTTTACCAGCTCCAAATCATCAACCGTCAGAGTCTTTGTAACAAGGACCCATACAGCGTAGAAGAACAGACTAGGTATCACGACGATGAACAACTCCAGCCAAGGAGGTAGTACGATGATGTACTTCAACCCGAAAATGAGGAGCAACGCGAGTAGCCCCCCACCTATCGTTTTAAGGAGCGGCACCGATGGTAGAGAAAACCTGACCAACTTCAGCGCGAAGTAGAGCATCAGGAAGAAGCCAATGAGCGTAGACGCGAAGGTCGCTGCGGCTGCGCCCTCGATGCCGTAAGGGGGGATCAAAAGCAAGTTCATGATTACGTTTAAACATGCCATTAAAGCAACGACTTTGGTTGCAACGATCGGTTTTCCTATTCCCGCCACCGTGTTCGACAAAATCACATGAAGCGTGGTGATGACCATCGCCCCGGCAAGGATCTGAAGCGCGGTGCCCCCGGCCAAATACTCGGGACCAAAGAGCAGGCGAAGCACTATCTCCGGAAAAGCTATGAAGATGAGCGCCGCAGGTATGATAAGCACAAATGAGAACTTGACGAGAAAGTGCAGCGTTTGGCCTAAAAGTTTTCTCTCACGTTTTGCCCACAGCTCTGAGACCATCGGAAATAGAACTATCGTCAAAGCCATTGGGAAATACCATAGTATATGTGCAGCGGGCTGTGCGGCTTGGTAAAAACCGACTTCTTCTAGGGTGCGAAATAAGGTAATCATGATGGTATCAGTATAAACTAGGATGAAGATCCCTAGGCCGCTGAGAAAAACGGGCAAGGCGAACTTAAGCAATTTTGTCATCAAGGCCCTTGTGATTTGGGCCTTTTCCTTAAAAACATGAAAATATTTTTTCAGAAAAATGATCGATCCGAGTATCGCCAGCGCCAATGAGCTAGCTAAGTATGCGAAAGCGACGCCTCCGAGGCCGAGCCTCCAGACGCTTAGGAACAAAATAGCAAAAAGGAGGACGAAAAAAATGTTAAAAAACTCCATGGATGCGTACATAGGCATGTTTTGGAAGCCCTGAAATATCGGCTGAAAAGTGTAGAAAGATATCATCGTGAAGAACCAGATGCTCAAAATTTTTATGACCTGCGAAGCGCTTTCAGTTCCGAAAACTGAAATCGCGATTTGATCGGAAAATAGGAACAAAGCTGCAGTAATTGGGAATACGAGAAGCGCCTGGAGGAGAACAAGAATTGCTACCGAGGATTTGACCTTATCGAATTGTCTTCTAACCGTGAACTCAGGGACATGTTTTACGAGCGCTTGACCCAGCCCCAAATCGCGGAACATGCCGAAAATCGAGATGAGGGCGAAGGCAGCGTAGAACAGCCCGTACTCAGCAACGCTCAAAGTGCGTGCAAGGAAAATGCGCAGTAGAAAACCGACGAAGCCGGAAGCGACCAATGCGATGAAAACTATGGCACTTCCCTTAACGAAACGCTTTGCGTAGCTTTCCATCTTCGGCACGTTATCATCCTTCCGATTTCAGCGATTGGGCTTCAATCTCGCGACATCGTGATATCTCGTTAATGGTTTAAAAATGGCGGGCCCGGTGGGATTCGAACCCACGATTTGCAGCTTAGAAGGCTGCCGCCTTATCCTGGCTAGGCCACGGGCCCATGATAAATTTGGCGTGCAACGATTTAATATGTACGATACGAACTCTAACGCGGCGAGGGTATGCCTAAACTTTTCGGCACCTTTGGCGTCCGGGGCATCTCGAACCTTGAGCTGACCTCAAAACTGGCGCTTCAGCTCGGCTCGGCGCTCGCTACCTACCTGAAGAACAGGGGCAAGGTGGTGATAGGCTACGACAACCGCACCTCGAGCGAGATGCTGGAACAGGCGTTAACGGCAGGCTTGGTCGGAGGGGGGTGCGACGTCATCCGTGTGGGCTTAGTCCCAACCCCCGTCCTGTCGTTTGCGATCAAGCATTTCCGATGCGATGCGGGAGTAATGATTACAGCTTCACACAATCCGCCCGATTTTAATGGCATCAAATTCTGGGATTCGAGCGGAGCCGGCTTTCAGAGGGCTGAGGAACGGAGGATAGAACGGATCATCTCGAAACTGGCTTGGCGGAGAGTTCCTTGGGGTCACGTTGGTGGTACCCATCAGGCGGATGCCCTAACCCCTTACGTGCGGGCAGTCCTAGCAGTCGTTTCCAAAATCGGGCGGGAGCTGAAGGTAGTCGTCGACTGCGCGAACGCCGCGGGGAGCGTGGCGACGCCCAGCCTGTTGACGAGGCTCGGTTGTAAAATGATATCGCTCAACTGTCAGCTGGACGGCGCCTTTCCGGGGAGACTTGCCGAGCCCTCCCCAGAGAACCTTAAAGAGCTCGCTCAAACGGTCATAGCTTCTGGAGCAGATTTGGGGATTGCTCACGATGGTGATGCGGACCGAACAATCATCGTAGATGAAACTGGGGAGGTATTGACTGGTGACCGGGTCTTCGCGCTCGTCGCATTACATCACCTCAAGGGACGAAAGCGGCCGAAGATAGTGACGACCGTGGCGACGAGCTCGGTGCTCGATGATGTCGCGGAGAAACTCGGCGGCGAGGTGGTGCGAACGCGAGTCGGGGAGCCAGAGATAATCGAGTATTTCAGGAAAAGGGGAGGTGATTTAGGGGGCGAGGAGAACGGGGGAGTGATCTTCTTCGACTGGCTTCCCTGCCGAGATGGCATTTTGACCGCGGCTAAGCTCGTGGAGATGCTCGCTGGAAGCGGGATGAAGATGTCGGAGCTCGACGCGACCCTGCCCCGGTATCACCAACGCAAACAGAGGGTCAGATGCCTAGATGAGCTCAAGCCGAAAATGCTGAAGGCTTTGGAGAAGCGGTTTGTAGGTTACAAGTTAGACCGCACCGATGGTCTTCGGGTGGTAACCGATGATGGTTGGCTCCTGCTCCGACCTTCCGGAACGGAGCCCATCTTCAGGTGTTTCTCGGAGGCGAGGAGTGAAAGGCGCGCGGAGGAGCTCGCGGATTTGGGCATGAGGGAGCTGAGGGCGAGCATCAAAGTGGCAAAATAACCCTTTAGGCGGCTATGATTCAGAACCAAGTTCTCCCGCTGGGTTTGTACTCCCCCACGATGTTTATCTTTGTCCCGCATTTAGGGCATCGCTTGTTCTTGAGTGCGTAGCGCGTCACATCGAACCCATAGCGCTCGATCAGCAGCTCGCCGCAGTTCGGGCAGTAAGTATTATCGGCCTCGTGACCAGGCACATTCCCTATGTAAACGTGGTGCAGCCCCTCCTCTTTGGCGATTTTGACCGCCCGCTCGAGTGTTTCAACTGGCGTGGGAGAGCGATCTGTCATCTTGTAGTGAGGGTAGAAGCGGCTGAAGTGGGTGGGCACCTCGGGCTCAAGCTTGTCGACTGCCCACCTGCACATTTTTCGGATTTCCTCTTCGCTGTCATTTTCGCGGGGGATAATTAAGTAGGTAACCTCGAGGTGGATGCCATGCTCGACCATCCACTCGCATGTCTCAAGCACAGGGCGGATGCTCGGAACCCCGCATATCTTCCTGTAGAAATCGTCGCTGAACGCCTTGACATCAACGTTAGCCGCGTCAAGATAAGGATGGAGCTCCTGAAGGGCTTCGATATTGATATACCCGTTGGTCACGTAGACATTGTAGAGTCCCTCGCGGTGGGCCAGCTTTCCGACATCGATAGCATATTCTGTCCAAGTAGTGGGCTCGGTGTACGTATGGGCTATGCCTCTACACTCGTAGCGCTTGGTGAGGTCGATCGCTTTTTCAGGCGACAAATCCTCGGTGGAAACATCCAACACGCTTGCTTGCGAGATTGTCCAGTTCTGACAATGGGAACACTTAAAATTGCAGCTAGGGGCGGCGATCGAAAAAACGCCGCTTCCTGGCCAGAAATGGTAAAGGGGCTTCTTCTCTATCGGGTCAACCGCCATTGAGACGATTGAACCATAGACTAGGCTGTAAAGCTCGCCGCCCTCGTTCTTCCTTCCGCGGCAAACCCCAACTTTCCCAGGGGCTATAGTACACCTCCAGGGACAGAGGGTACATCGGACCTTCTTTTCAGGCAGCTTCTCCCAAAATCTCGCTGGCTTTTTCAACTTCATACCCCGAATTCATTTCCACATTTTGGGCATTTTATCATCCCACATGAGGAAACGGACATTGGGCACCCTCCGCAAGCTGTAACTCTGGCATAGGATTTGCTGAACCTGAAGCCGCATTTCGGGCAAATGACAATATCCGAGCGCAAAGTCATCCAATAAAAATTAAACTCCCACATGCTTAAAGTTTGGCCCGATTAAGGTATGTCTCGGAGCTTGGTAAATTGTCCGAAGATAGAGTGAAGGAGATCGAGCAGAGTGCGGAGGAGATAGTCGAGTCATTTGTCGAAGCTGCGGAAGGACTACCCATCAAGAGGGAGACCTACTACAGCCATGAAGTCTACAACATCATGCGGCCTGACGGGGAGCCATCCTCAGGCGGTGAGAGGTCCGAATTTCGCGAGCGTTTCATCGAGATCATGCCCGGCTCAGATGAGGACGGCAATCTGAGGGTGGAGGTAGCGAGATGGGCGAGGTGACGAAGGCCAAGCTTGGGGCAATCCGCAACGGCGAGCTTTCGGCCGTCGAAAATGTGCGGCAAGCATTAGAGAGAATATCAAAACTCAATCCAAAGGTCAACGCGTTCATCGAGCCCAACCCTAACTCTATCTCGCAAGCTGAAGCTGTTGATAAAAAGCTCAAAAAGGGGGAGCGAGTCGGCAAGTTGGCCGGCTTGGCGATAGGAATAAAATCAAATATCAACGTCAAAGGCCTCCGGGCCACCTGCGCCTCCAAGACGCTCGAGAATCACGTCTCAACTTATGATGCGGAGGTAATCAAGCGAATTCTCAGGGAGGATGGCATCATCATCGGCATGACCAACATGGATGAATTTGCCTGCGGCTCCTCGGGCGAGACAAGCGCCTTCGGGGCGACGGACAATCCAGCTGCACTAGGGCATATCCCGGGCGGCTCGAGTAGTGGAAGCGCGGCCGCTGTTGCTGCAGGCATGTGCGACCTTTGCTTGGGCAGCGACACGGGGGGCTCGATTCGAAACCCAGCAAGCCACTGCGGAGTCATTGGGGTAAAGCCGACCTATGGGTTGGTGCCTAGGCAAGGACTTATAGACTTGGCGATGAGTCTCGACCAGATCGGGCCCTTCGCGCCTGATGTGTACGGGGCCGCGCTTTTGCTCGAGGTCATCGCTGGTTTCAACCCAAACGAATGTGTGATGCTTAACGTTAGGGAAGTTAGCTATACAGACAAGTTGAGCGAAGATCTAAAGGGCATGCGGATAGGTACCAGCTCAAAGTTCCGGGAGTTAACGGATCCAAAGATCATGGGGGTTATAGACAGCGCCATTGAGAAACTTCAAGATTTAGGGGCCGAAATAATCGAGGTCGAGCTCCCCCATCTTGAACAGGGCCTGCCATCGTACTACCTCATCATGTCGGTTGAATTTTTCTCCGCGACCAGAAAGTTCGATGGACGTAAGTATGGCAAGCGCATCGAGGATGTATGCGGCGACGAGGTGATGAGGCGGATTTTGAGGGGGCGATACATAAGTCGGAAGGAGTACCGGGGCAAGTACTATCAGAGAGCGCTTCAGGTTCGGACGATCATCCGCGAGGAGCTCATGGCAGCGCTCGAGAAGGTGGACGTCATAGTCGGGCCAACGGTGCCGAAGCTGCCCCACAAACTTGGTACCTCACTTACGCCCATGGAGATGTATGCATATGACTACCTCACCATTCCAGCAAACCTAGCAGGCATCTGCGGAGGCGTCATCAGGGCTGGTGAGGTGGATGGCATTCCTGTGGGCCTCCAGGTCCAAGGAAAAGTCCTCGGCGAGGGGGAGATGTTCCGCGTCCTCCGCGCCTACGAGGCGGTCGAATGAAGATGCTTATCGGGTTTGAGGTTCACCAACAGCTCGCCACCGAACGGAAGATGTACTGCGACTGTCCGACGAACTATCAGGATGTAAAGCCGAACTCAAACGTCTGCCCCATCTGCACCGGCATGCCCGGCTCCAAGCCTCTGCCGCCGAACGAGAGGGCGGTGAACGCTGCGATAGAGATCGCCCTCTTGTTCGGGTGCGAGGTCATCACCGACAAACCGATCTACATCCAAAGAAAGCACTACGATTACCCCGACCTCCCAAGCGGCTACCAGCGCACGAGCCTGCCCATAGGCCTAAACGGCGAGCTCCAGGGCGTGCGGATCAGGGAGGTCCACATGGAGGAGGACCCTGGGCAATATGACCCAACCCTTGGCACCGTCGATTATAACCGCTCAGGCGTCCCGCTCGTCGAGATCGTCACCGAGCCCGACATGCATTCGCCTGAGGAAGCGCGGAGATTTTTGAGGCAGCTCGTTCGGGTGCTTGAGTACTCTGGGAAGGTTCGGCCTGAGGCGGGGGGGGCGATGCGCACCGACACGAACATCTCGCTCGAGGGGGGCGGACGCGTGGAGGTAAAGAACATAAACTCTGTCAAGGGCGCGTATCGAGCGATAAAATTTGAGATCATAAGGCAAAAATCCAAGCTCGAGAGGGGCGAGCCCGTGACGCGCGAGACACGCGCCTTCCTCGAGAGCCAGAAGATCACCGTTTCCATGCGCGTGAAAGAGCTCGAGGAGGACTATCGCTACATTCCCGACCCAGATATCTTCCCGTTGATAATCGACAAGGCCAGGGTGGAGGCAATAAGGGCCAGCATGGTCGAGCCCCCGTACCTCCGGGAACAGCGCTTGGTCGAACAGTACGGTATCGAGCCCGCTGCGGCGAGCGTCATAGTCAGCGAACGTGAGTTGGTCGATCTCTTCGAAGTTGTTGCTAAGGAGATAGACCCAAAGCTCGCCGCAACTTGGTTTAGGACAAAGCTAAAAAAGGTGCTAAATTACATGAAGCTCCGCGCTGCGGATGTCAGGTTCACCCCCAAACAGATCGTCAGCTTATTGCGGATGGTCGATAAGGGCGAGATAACCCCAGAGCAGGGCGAGCTCATCCTTCGGGAGCTCGTCAGATACCCGGGCGATCCTCACAAGTTGTTGCAAAAGCTAGGGTTCAAGCGCCTGAGGCCGGCCGAGCTGCGGGCTGCCATAACTAAGGTCATCAGTACGAACCGGAGTGCCGTGAAGGATTACCTCGCCGGCAAGGAGGAAGCCCTTCACTTTCTAGCAGGCAAGGTGATGAAGCTCACCCATGGGCGAGCCGATCCCAGAAAGATAATCGAGCTGTTACGCGCGAAAATCGTGGGGAAGAAACGGCGGTATTAGGAAAGGATGCTAGTCTGCGAAAAGAGCATTCAGGATCATATCTGGGTTGAACTCCACCAGATCATCATACGTCTGTCCTGTACCCAAGAACAGGATGGGTTTGCCCGTCACGTATGTTATCGAAAGTGCGGCCCCGCCCCGAGCATCTGCGTCCATCTTGCAGAGGATCGAACCACCTATGCCAACTGCTTTATCGAAGGTCGAGGCCTGTTCAATTGCATCGTTGCCGGTTAGAGCATCGCCCACGAAAATTGTCAAGTCTGGCTTTACAACTCGAACTATCTTGCGCATCTCATCCATCAGGTCGACGTCCGTCTGCATCCTGCCAGCGGTGTCGACGAGCACGACGTCTAGCTCCCGAGCTTTCGCATGCGCGACGGCATCGTAGGCCACTGCTGCAGCATCCGCACCTCGCCTCTGCTTGATCACGCCCACGCCTAAGCGCTGGGCGTGGATCTCGAGCTGCTCTATACCAGCCGCTCGAAAGGTGTCCGCAGCGGCCAACACCGGTTTGTAGCCTCGATCCATCAGCCACTTCGCGAGCTTTGCTATTGTGGTGGTCTTCCCGTGGCCGTTGATGCCCACGAACACGAACACGGCTGGCTCGCCTTTGGCGCGTTTGGCATCGATGAGTTTGGGCAGGTCAACCATCTTATCTGTGACGAGGACATCCCGTATAGCTTGGCGCAGCACCTCGTCCGCGAGCTTCTTTGGGTCCTCCCTCAAACCGAGCTTTCGTCCAGATAGCTGTTCCTTGGCGCGCTCGATGATCTTGTCGGCTACAGGCACAGCGACATCGCTTTCGAGCAAACTCACCTGGAGGTCCCATATGATGTCCTCGATATCCTCCGGGGCTAGTTCTCTTCTAGTGATGCGCTTTGCAATTCGCCTCAATACCCTGCGTGGTTTTTCTGGAGGGGGGATCGTTGGTGGGGCCTTTGGAGGGGCTTCGGGCACCTCGGGTGGGACTTCGGCCGCTGCCTTCTGGCCAACACGTTCCACTAGTCGTTTGAGCTTATGCTTCAGCTTCTCAAACATCGAAATCCCGTAGGATTTACTCTTCCTTGGCCTTCTTGAGGATTCGCTCTGCCTCGGGCCTCAGGGCCTCGATGCGCTCGCCGAGTTTCTCCAGCTCCTGCCTAGCTTGCTCCATGGCCTGCCCCAACTCGGTAATCCGAGCTTCCAGCATCCTCACTGCATCTTCAACGCTGCGCTCGGCCACGACATTTGCGCCTAAACCAGTTATCACCCTGTCCGTTAGGGCTACTTTGGCGGTTGCGAAGGAATCGGATCCAATTGGGACAAGGACCTCGGTATCCGGCTTGAGTCCTTTGATCGTCTTTACAGTCTCAACGGTCACCGAGAGCTCGGATATCGACGAAGCCAAGATGGAGAGCTGTTGGCGGAGCAAGTCGGCTGTGGTTTGATAATCTCCCAACTCAGCGAGGATTCGCTGGAGCCTCTGCCTATCTTCCGAAGTTAGCTTTTCCATCCCATCATCTCAGCAGCGCCGCCATGCGAGGATCTTTTACCTCTTCCGGCTTGATCTCAATTACCTCTTCAATGTTAATGAGGTTTCGCTTAACTTTATGTTTGCTCCCCATTTCTGAGTAAATGCGCTCAAGTGCGTGTTTTTCGGATAGCGCCGGGAGTTCTCGCGTGAAGGTCTGTTTCTGGTAGCCCTGCTTGAACCAACCCTTCACCCTGAATATCTTGATCATTTTCCCCCTCAAATGAATCCAAGGGCGCCCTCTATCCTGCCGAGTTCCGGTCCTGTCGTCGTTTCCCCCGTGATGGCGCCGTGCGAGTTAGCGATCACGCAGACGCCGACGTATTTTACCCCACCGCAGGCGGTGCCTATATCCACTGGCACTTGTAGGATTTCCTCAACTGCCTTGAGTTCCTCGCTCGATGCATCCGGATGTACAAGCGCCCCTTTGTTCGTGGCTACCCCAGCTGCGCCGACGTTCTTAATGCCGGCGATCGTGCCTCGCTCAGTGGGCACACCAAGGGTTTCACCTATTAATTCAAACGCTTCAACCGATAAATCAGGACTGACCAACGCCCCATTATCGTTTGCGAGTACCATGTTTCCCATCGCTGTGTGCTTGCCGGGCACGCTGGCGACCTTTATCCCGAGTTCGCCCAGAAATTTCTCCTCCCCAGCTTCGAGCAAGTTCGAGGTGACAAGCCCATTTGAATTCCCCGCCGCGAGCACGCCGATGAGTGGGCTCTTGTTTATGCTCGCCCTCACAGCTCGCACGCCGAGAGCGTCGAGCACCACTTTTTCTCGGACGCTGAAGTGCCTTGGCAGGAGTACGATTTTATCGGTTGTTAAAGCGAGGACGCCGAGGAATGGGAGGTGGTCGAAATTGACTCGAGCTATCGGCACATTGTCACCCCATATCCATTGAGAAGCGCCAGCTACTCCGCCAAGAAGGCCTCTACTGAACCATCATCGGCCTTGACTGCTCGCACCCGAACCCTTGACATACTATGTTCTATCCCCCGCTCCCATAGCTTCTGATTTAACTCCTCGTTGAGCTTGATCTGTTCCGATTTCATGTGTCGCCTCAAGAACTCCCGCACGATTTTTACAGCTCGTGGAACGCGACGGTGCCTGGGCGCCTTCTTGGCACCTCGGAGTGGTATGATGTATATTCTCTCTTCAGGCATGGGCTCACCTCAGGGCTTTATGCGTTGACGGCGCCAACTTCGTCTTTTTACATTGGTGCGCACTTTGCCCATGGTCTTGGCCATGACCCAAACTGGCACGCGGCGGGCACGCTTGCCCGCTCTCGCTAATCTCCGCTTAAGCGCAGCCGGCTTATACCTCGCCATCTAGGCCCTCCTTATCCTTATCTTGCGCCTCCGCTCCTGAAGCCTCTTCAATATCTCGCGCAGCTGGGTATCCGTGATCTGGGAGGTCAGCCTGCCAGATTGGGCGAGCTGGATCAGCTGGAGCTCGATCTGTTCGGCGAACTCGGGCTTTACCGCCCTTATATTTGCCAGCCTGCTTCGCGCCTCGGGCGTGAGTATCTGCTGTATGGCGAGCCTTTTTTGGATTTCGTACTGCCTCCGAAGTTCCTCTTGGCGCCGCTGTTCTTCAAGCCTCGCCTGAAGTTCCAATAGCTTCCTCCTACGCAGCTCCTCCTCTTCTTCCATTCGATCATGCCACCTCTGGGACTTTCGGCAACTCGGCCTTTACCCTATCGGCCAAGCTCATGAGCATTTTCGCCCCTTTTGGTGTAACCTTGCGTCCGCCGCGCTCGGTCTTCGCCACGAGCTCAGCCTGCTCGAGCTGCTGCAGGATCACTCGCAAGGCTTTTCCACCGGCCCTCCGGAAGTGCTC
>Ga0315309_1000221_pt1 | contig 34812 bp, 37 predicted proteins | sample TDP4_MG_FD_203080 | JGI IMG/M metagenome (GOLD analysis project Ga0315309, IMG submission 203080) | Freshwater sediment microbial communities from Lake Towuti, South Sulawesi, Indonesia - TDP4 | ecosystem: Environmental > Aquatic > Freshwater > Lake > Sediment | place: Indonesia: South Sulawesi...
CTGTGGAGGAGAGGATACCTCCTGGAGGACCAGGGGCCTACGGTTACCTTGGCAAATGGCGCGATGATACCCCTTTCGGTTACATTATAGATGGCGCGATTCGACTATTTGACTTCCTCAGGGTTATGTGGTAAAAAAACACCGTTGGTGTAAAAGTTGGGAAGACAATATTGGAAAAAGGTGATTTTCTGATTGAAGGATCTATTGGATAAGTAGAGGGGTTGAGGCGTAGGTCAAAAATGGAAAGGAGGAGAGGGATGCCAAGAAAAGCCTGTATTTTTTCTCTGGTAATAGTTTTTAGGCTCTTGTCCCATTTGTGATCATAAGGGCATAGGGAGGTCAGCACACCCATGGAAGATCGCGATGACAAAGTTGTAAGGGTCTCGGAACCCATAGGCTCGGCGGCTGACGAGTTTAATCTTGTGATTCATCCCTTCCAGAGCTCCATTGGAGATGCGGAGTTTTATCCACGCCAGGATGCCCGCTTCATGACGGCGCAGCAAATGAGCGAAGTCTCGCAGAGGTTTCAGACGGGAATGAGTGGCCCACCAGAACCACTGCCGGAGCCACTTCTCAGCCCAGCCGGTGGAGAAGTAGTCCCAGAACTTCTGGAAGGCTTCTTTGAGCATGTAGGCGCGGACAATCGGCATATTGATCTTCAGGAGGGTGGACAGAGTCAGCCGTTCCGTCTCTGTGAGATTCCAGGGGTTCTTCAACCACAGGTAGCGTGTGCCTTTGATGGTACTCTTTTCCTCTCCCTGAAGTCTCTGAACCATCTCTCGGCGCACCTTATCCACGGCGTCATTGAGATGCCGGACGAGATGGAATCTGTCGAAGACGGTCAGGGCGTGAGGGGCATGACGCTTCACCGACGCCAGGTAGGGAGCCCACATGTCCAGGCAGATGGTGGCCTGGATCGTGCGGGTGCGCCGCTTCCCCAGCCAGGCAAAGAACAGATCCACGGCTCCCTCAGTGCGCCCCTCACTCACCCAGAGCAGTCCTCCTCGCTCCAGATCGTAGAACAAAGTGAAGTATGTGTGCCCTTTCTTGCGACTGACTTCATCAATGCCCAGAATATGCAAGGGCTGGAGCTGTCGAAGTTTCAGGCCTTCCGAGACCACCCAGCGGATGATCTTCGCCACCGTCTTCCAGTTGAGCTGGAAATGCTCTGCCACTTCCTTCCAGGAGAGCTTCTTGGCCAACAGCGCCACCGCTTTGGCCAGAGCGGTCGTAACCCGGCTGAAACGAGGAGCCCAGGGGACTCTCTCGACCCGTATCCCGCAACGGGGGCAGGCCACCCGATAGGGTCGGTAGATAATCCACAGGACTTTGTCTCTCACAGAGAGGTCTCTCCAGCGCCTCTCTTGGGGACACCGTCCTCGTGTCCTTTTCACCTCCATCCCGCACTCTCCGCACCTCAGATGGCGCTTCCCCAGCCTCTCCACCTGGACCTCCAATCCTCCCTCGCCTCCTCTCACCTCGGGCACCCAATGGGCTGTCATTCCCAGGCGTTTTCTGATATAGGTTTCTATGCGCATCGGCCTCTGGCCTCCTTTCTGCCAACCTTGCAGTCAGCAGAGGGAGTTCTACCAGAGAATCCGGTGCGTTTCCTCTATTGCACCCTTGAGATGCCATGATCACTTTTGGGAGAAGAGCCAGTTTTTATTTTGGGTCTGTCAATTTTGGGGAGAGCCCAGGAGTATGAGCCCCTTGAAGAAGAAAAACCGGCCAAGGCCCCTGAACCCGCCAAACCTGCCGTGCCGGCTGAGGGCCCTTCGGAGTTCGACAATCTTCAGGTAACAACCCAAGGCGTCTCCACTGTGCATCTGAGGAACGGAGCAATCCTTCGGGGAACGGTGGCTGAGGCGGGAGGAAATGTCCAGGTGAAAACATCCCGCGGAACATTCGCCATCCCTCGGGCCGACGTTATAGAGGTGGAACAGGGAAAACCCGGTCCTTTCTATGAGATCACACTTCGGGATGGAAGTGTCCTCAGGGGGAGCGTCCTTCAGGTCGGCGGCGGCATGGCCACTGTGAAGACATCGTTCGGAACAATGAAAGTGAAACGAAACGAAGTCTCTACGGTCAAGGAGATCGAGCCGCCTGCGCCGGCTCCGCCTTCCCCTGCTCCCGCCAGAGACGTGGAGTCATTCGAACAGCCGGAGGCACCGCAGCCCATAACCCTACCGCCGAAAAGACAAATCCCTGCACCCGGGAGAGGGGCGGAAAAACCTGTCAGTTATGGCCAGGGGCATCGTGTTGCAGCGGGGCCATCTCAACCAAAGGCTCCCCAGATGGGAGGGCGCTGTGGCTTGGGTCTGAACACCACAGCGTTCTCAATCCGCTACTACACTCAGACAAGTTTGCCTTTGAAGGCCTCCTGGGGGCGACTGTGGTGAACGACGATGCCAAGAATTTTCTCGGGATCAACAACAGTTACACCCTTGGGGCGAGGCTTCTGTTTGTTGCGGCTCAACGCTCCCATGTGAATGTGTTCGGGCTTGTGGAAGCAACCCTGGGCATCTCTTACATGGGTACGCCACCGAATGAGACTCAGCTCACCAGTATTGGACTGGGCGGAGGCATGGGGGTAGAATATTTCTTCTGGGAACTTCCCAACCTTGGGTTGACAGCAGAGCTTCGGGTGGGGGTGAGTATTCAGCAAGCGGAGAGTATGTCAGCAATGATTGCTGGGTTTGCTCCATCTCCCTTGATTGGCATTCACTATTACTTCTAAGGTTCTCCACTGAGTGTGGAGGAAGGAGGGTAAGATGAAGATCTTCTCAATGCAAAGGGCAGGGAAACTCATAGGAGTGGTTGTGATGATAATGGCGCTGGTGCGGTGTGGATCTCAAGGGGGTCCGGCCAAGCCCCAAGTTATCACCCACGAAGATGGGTCCATTAAGGTGATAGGGGCGTCCAGCGAGGCTGAGGCCCTTCGGTTGGCAGCCAAGGCTGAGGCAATTGCAAACCCAGTCATATATCTAAGCCGACCTGCTGCTCCAGGAAGCGGATGCAGTTCAAATTGGAACCTGTGTTGCTCAGGATACATGTTCACTGGTCCGTTGGATTGCTGCGTCGTGTGCGGAAGAGATTATAATACTGCATGTTCAAGGATAGCAATATACCAAGGTTGTATCCCGAATGTTTCCTACTCGGCGTCTCCACCCGAGTCATACGGAGCGCAATCCCCTGTTCAAGGATATGGGAATGTTTATTTCCTTCAAGAAGGTGGTGGCGGTGGCGGGGGCGGGGCATGTACCGATCCTAATGAAATTAATTATGAGTGTACGGATGGCGAGTCGACGTGTTATGGGACTCTCGAGATAGATGGTATATATGGGGGGAGTGGGTGCTGGGGGGCGAGTGATAAAGGCCACGGCCCAGCACAAACTGATAATTGTAGTATGAGCTGTCCTGACTTGCTGTGTAGTTCTGGAGTTGGGGAAAAAGTACCCTGCACCGTTGAAAAGGGTTCTAGTTGCTCTGTTGTTTATTGGATCAAACTCGGAGATTGCCCATTAGGTGGTGGCGGCGGTTCAACATGCTCAATAAGCTCGCCAAGATATCTCACACAGTGTAAGTGTCCTAGCGCTGCGTGTGGCTATGAGGGTACATGCACAGATTGTAATGATGGAGGAACCTGGAGCGTCTGTACAGGAAGTTGGCTGTGTGATGATAATGATAAGTGGTTTTGTTGCAATTAGCGGATCTGGCTTGGTCAGATCATCACCCCGCCGCCGTCCACAACGATGGTTTGACCGGTGATGTAAGCTGAGGCATCTGAGGCCAGGAACAGGGCCGTCCCGACGATATCCAGGGGCTCTCCCAGTCTCTTGATGGAGAGCCCCTTTTATTATCGCAGGGATTATAAAGAACGACCGGTTAGTTTCTCGATAATGAAATGGGCGTGGGCAAAACCGCGTTTGATAATCTCCGGGTCTGAGATGCCCTGATAGTAGCCAAACCGATGGAGGATTTCGTAAGCGAGATGGACGGTAGATAGGAGTTTGCCGTTCCTCTCAGAATAGCGATGCAAGGTCTTCACGAATTCCTCCCAGGTCCTCGGAAGCTTCTCCTCCGAGACACCCTTATGGACGAGAAACCCCTTCATGGCCTCCAGGACAGCCAGATGGGCTGTCCCGCAAGCCTCTCGGATGGGTTTCATGTCGAGATACCGTCCATGTTCAACCCTGGCATTTCTCAAAATTGACTTGGCATTGCGATAGTAGCGAAGAGCTTCGTCAGAATGAACCCTGTTCATACATTTCACATTATCAGGTGGAGAAAGAAAAATCAAGATGGCCTGTCAAGCCATGAGAAAAGGTAACCGTAGGAGGGTATCATCGCGCCATCTAAAAGGTAACCATAGAGAAGCCCTCTGATGTGGTCACTACGCTTTATCATGGGTGATGGGAACAAGTTCTCCTGTGCGGGATCGGTAATAGACCTTCATGCCGAAGACCTCAGAGAGAGCCGTCATGGTCTCTCGTTCCACCGGAGAGAGCCCGTCTTTGGGAGCCGGGCGTCGGGGAGGGAGCACAGGGCGATGACGAGCCAGGCGCCAGATGTGCTCGAGTTTTTGACTGACCCTTCGGGAGAGTTCAAAGGGGTCGCTGTGGTCTCGCAGAGCCTTCAGGACAGCGAGGGTTTCAGGGTCAGCTCCCTGGGAGTGGAGGAGATGGTCCAGGGGGGTCTGAGGGGCATCATAGAAGCGCTTGAGGCGGGAGCCGACCCGGACGGTCTTGACCAGGCGCACCGAGGGCTGAAAGAGGTTCATCCAGAGGCGCAGCTCGTGGCGGTAGAGGTCGTTCATGGCCTCCAGGGCCTGAGGGGAATCGTAGCGGTCCCAGCCCAGGAGCTTGCGCACATGGGTCCAGTTCTTCTGCTCAATGTGGGCATTGTCGTCCTTCTTGTAGGGCCGGCTGCGGGTGAACTGGATCTGGGTCTGAGTGCAGTATTTGAGCAGATGGTAGTTGAGGAATTCGCTGCCGTTATCGGAGTCCAGAGCGCTCAGGGAGAAGGGCAGGGCCTGGCGGATCTCCTGGAGGGCCTCCAGAACGCCGGTTTCGCCTCGTCCCTTCACGGCCCGGGTTTCCACCCAGCCGGAGAAGATGTCGGTGAGGTTGAGGGAGTAAAGAAACTCGCCCTGGGCGGAAGGCCCGGAATGGGACACCAAATCCACTTCCACCGAGCCAGGGCGCTGGACATCCCAGTGGTCGGTCTTGATGGGGATCTGGTGCCTGAGCAGCGTGCCCGGTTTGGTGCGTCCGTAGAGGCGGCGTTTGAGAGCGCGTCTGTAGGGTTTCAGGGCCCGGTCGAGGGTGCGGGGGCTGATGGTGAGCATCTGCCTCTCCAGGGCCGGGGAGAGGCGGAAGCGCTCTCGGATCCAGGGCAGCCACCCTCTCAGGATCGCTTTGAGACGCACCGACCAGGGATAGCCTGCCTCCTCCCAGACGGTTTTGATGATGCCCAGGAGGGTCAGACCGTAGGTTGTGGGCCTGGGCCTTCTCGGGGGAGCCTGAGGCCCTCCTGTGGACAGGGGCGGGGAGAGCTTCCGGATGGCGTACTTGCGGTTGACCCCACAGACCTGGCAGAGCTCATCCAGGATGCGCCCCTTGTCCGCCTTAGAGGCGGTGTGATACCGCCGATAACTGCGTTCCAGGTAAGTCATGGTAAAGTGTCCTCGCATGGTTTCTCCTCCTGTCTGTGGAGGAGAGGATACCTCCTGGAGGACCAGGGGCCTACGGTTACCTTGGCAAATGGCGCGATGATACCCCTTTCGGTTACATTATAGATGGCGCGATTCGGCCTATTGACATTATCTCTAACAAAGCCCACACTAAAAAATAATTAAAATTACGGGCATTTTTACACATGAAACCCGAGGAAAATGCAAGACAAAAGATTGACCAGTTATTAAATGCTGCGGGCTGGACTATCCAGAACCTGAAGGAATTAAACCTCGGCGCCTCCAGAGGCGTTGCAATCCGGGAATTCCCCCTGAAATCCGGTATCGCCGACTATCTCCTTTTCGTGGACAGGGAACCCGTCGGGGTCGTGGAAGCCAAGCCTGAGGGCACAACCCTGAGCGGGGTCGCCGAGCAGACTGATGCCTATCTCCACGGCTTTCCCCAAAACCTCCCCCATGTCCAGGAACCCCTTCCATTCGCCTATGAATCCACAGGGATAGAAACCTTATTCCGGGATGAGAGAGACCCTGACCCCCGCTCCCGGCAAGTCTTTGCCTTCCATAGGCCCGAAACACTCAAAGAATGGGCTTCCAAGGGCGATACCCTGAGGGCAAGGCTCAAGACCCTTCCGCCGTTAATGACAGAGGAACTGCGGGCCTGTCAGACAGATGCCATCCGAAATCTTGAAAGGTCCTTTGCCGAGGCGCGGCCGCGGGCCCTCATCCAGATGGCATCCGGGAGCGGAAAGACCTTTGCTGCAGTCAGCGTGAGCTACCGCCTCATAAAATTCGCCCAAGCAAAAAGGGTTCTTTTCCTGGTTGACAGAAGAAAATTGGGGAAACAGACCCTGACCGAATTCGAGCAGTATGTCACCCCTGATGATGGCAGAAAGTTCACAGAGCTCTACAATGTCCAGCACATGACCTCCAACACCCTGGATACCGTGAGCAGGGTATGTGTTACCACCATCCAGAGGCTCTACTCCATGCTCAGAGGTGAGCCTGAATTTGACGGAGAGCTTGAGGAGCAATCCCTTTATGAGGTTTCTCCGAGGGAAGAGAAACCCAGGGAGGTTTCCTACAACCCGCAGATCCCTATAGAGACCTTTGACTTCATCATCACCGATGAATGTCATCGCTCCATCTATAACCTCTGGCGCCAGGTCCTTGATTATTTTGACGCCTTTATCATTGGGCTCACCGCCACCCCGTCCAAGCAGACCCTGGGCTTCTTCAACCAGAACCTCGTCATGGAATACCCCCACGAGCGGGCCGTGGCCGATGGCGTGAATGTTCCTTATGATGTGTACCGCATCAGGACCGACATCACAGAAAAAGGCAGCAAAGTTGAGGCCGGATACTACATAGACAAAAGGGACAAACTCACCAGGAAGACCCGATGGGAGCAATTGGACGAAGACCTGGAATATGCCCCAGGCCAGCTGGACCGGGATGTCGTGGCCCCTGACCAGATCCGAACGATCATCCGGGCATTCAAGGAAAGGATCTGCACCGAGATCTTCCCGGGCAGGACAGAAATCCCCAAAACCCTCATCTTTGCCAAGGACGACTCCCATGCCGAGGACATTGTCCTTACCACGAGGGAGGAATTCGGCAAGGGAAACGACTTCTGCAAGAAGATCACCTATAAGACCACAGGGGAAACAACAGATTCCCTCATCGCGAGCTTCCGCAACTCCTACAACCCCCGCATCGCTGTGACTGTGGACATGATCTCCACAGGAATAGATGTCAGGCCCATTGAGTGCCTCCTCTTCATGAGGGATGTAAAATCCCGGACCTACTTTGAGCAGATGAAGGGCCGGGGCACCAGGGTCATATCCCCCACAGACTTGAGGGGAGTCACCCCGGACACCTCCTCTAAAACGCACTTCGTCATCATAGATGCCGTTGGTGTGTGCGAGACCGACAAGACCGACTCCAGGCCCCTTGAGAAAAAGAGGTCCGTGCCCTTTGACAAGCTCGTCATGTCCATTGCCCTGGGGAACAGGGATAAAGACACCCTCTCTTCCCTGGCCGGCAGGCTCGCCAGAATAGACAGGGAGATTGACGAAAAGGACCGAAAAGAGATAGAAGGGGCATCAAAGGGGCTCTCCATGAAACAGATAATCAACAGCCTCCTTGACGCCGTTGACCCTGACAAGCACATAGAGAAGGCACAGCAGATGTTCAGGATAGACACACCCACTGAAGAACAGATGAATACGGCCCGGGAAGACCTGGCAAAATACGCCTGTGTTCCCTTTGACAACCCAGCCTTGCGGAACACCCTTATTGACCTCAAAAAAAGATACGAACAGGTGATAGACACCGTGAGCAAAGATAAGATAACCTTTGCAGGATACGATACCCAGGCAAAAGACAAGGCCCGGACACTCGTGGACACCTTCAAAAAGTTCATAGAGGACAACAAAGACGAGATTACGGCCCTCCAGATGATCTTTGGCAAACCCTATGGCAGACGCCGCCTCACCTACGAGGAGATCAAGCGGCTTGCCGAGGCCATAGAAAAGCCACCCTACCTCCTCACCCCGGAACTCCTCTGGCAGGCCTACGAGCGCCTGGAAAAATCAAAGGTAAAAAGGGCAGGCCCGCAGAGGCTCCTCACCGACATTATCTCCCTTGTGCGCTTTGCCATCGGCAAGGCCGATTCCCTTGAGCCTTTCTCCGAAACAGTGGACCGGAGGTTCGCTGACTGGCTGTCAGAGCAGGAAAAGGATGGGAAGCGCTTCACCCCTGAACAGGGGGAATGGCTAAGGATGATCAAGGATCACATCGCCGCCTCCCTCAGCATAGAGATGACCGATTTTGAACTTGCCCCATTTTACGAGAAGGGCGGCCCTGTGAAGGTCTCCCATCTCTTCGGTTCCGAGTTGAACGGCATTTTAGAGGAACTCAATGAGGTGCTGGCAGCATGAAGATAAATCGGCGCTTGTCATCCATCCTAAGATAATATAGACTTTTAGTATGTATGCATAGGAGGTGACATATGAAAACTGCGAAACTTTTCAAAAACGGTCAAAGTCAGGCTGTCCGGCTGCCCAAAGAGTTCATATTTAAGGATGGCCATGTTTTTGTCAAAAAGTCCGGCAACATTGTCATGCTTATCCCGGCTCAAAATTCGTGGGATGCCCTGATCAATAGCCTTGATAAATTTACCGGCGACTTCATGAACAAAAGAATTCAGCCAAAGGCCCGGACGAGGGAGCCCTTGTGATGAAATTCATGCTTGATACCAATACATGCATTGATCTCATCAGACAGAAAAACCTCAAGGTTCTGGGGCATCTCAAAAAACAATCAGTGGGAGACATCGGCATTTCATCCATCACACTTGCTGAACTCCACTATGGAGTGGCGAAAAGTCAGCATGTTCAGAAAAACAGCCAAGCGTTGAGCGAGTTTGTTCTCCCCCTCGAAATTGCACTTTTCGATGAAAAGGCTGCCGAGACATACGGGCCTGTCAGGGAAGCCCTTGAAAACGCCGGACACCCTATTGGTTCACTGGATACATTGATTGGTGCTCATGCCGTGAGCCTTGGAGCAACGCTTGTGACAAACAATCTCAGGGAATTTAAGCGTATAAAAAGTCTGAAGGTCGTAGATTGGACGGCTTGAGCATACCCCCATTCCATGAGAAAGGCGGCCCCGTAAAGGTTTCCCATCTCTTTGGCCCGGACTTGAAGGGCATTTTAGAGGAACTCAACAATGTCCTCGCCGCCTGAACAAAAATGGATAATAAACTAAAAGAAATCAGTGAACTTCTGGAGTGGCAAAATTATACCACCCAGCCAACTAGAGAGAACTTTATTACCCTCCTATCAGTCTGTGAAGAACAAGGACTCGAATCAGTTCTTTACGAGGGACTTCGGTCTATTGCCGTAACCTCCAATGACTGGCACCCAAAACAACACCTTGCTCTCATTATGGCAAGCAAGGGATTTATAGTAGAGGCATCATATTTTGCTCATTTTGCTTTGACCACATCGAATGGAGATGTCTTTGCTCGTCTACTCTTCGCTAAAACCCTGTGGCTCCGTCGTCTGCCCTTAAGTGTTCTATTTGAATGCGATATATGCCGGAGGCAAATCAGGAAAATTAAAAATGCTAAACAGCGACACAGGGCTAGACGGGAGCTATCGCGTTTGATGACGCTTGCTTTAGCTTATCTAGGCGATGTGCCCGCTTCGCAGCGCTGGATAACCTATGGACTACATTTGCCAGCTGCTACTTTTGAGGTACCTGAATTGGTGATTCCCATGTTCGCTGCAGCCAGAAAAGGCAACATTGAAAGCTATATTCAACTATCATTATTACTGGCGCCGCAAATTGACATATTGGGGCCTAGGCCCCGAGCGTTTGTTGAGAGAGGTGTTCGACAAGCTTTAATCCAGATTTTACGGTCGAGGCTATGGTCGCTCCCAATATAAGTGATTGGATCTTTTGCGGATTATTAGAGTCTTTTCCCTTGCTGGTGGAGCACAACCGCATCTCTTGTGGGATGTTTGAGATTACATCAAATCCCGAACCGTTTGAATCTATTGAATATGCATTGGACCAATCCATTGAGGCATATAAGTTAAACCAAAGGCAGCCACGGGGGAAAATAAAAACGTTCTTTTTAGGAGCAGATGAAAAGAGTGTCATAGCTTCTGGGCGTCTTTATGCTCGAGAAGCATTGTCCCTATTTGGAATTGCGCATTTTGGATTTGGCTCAATGAAGCTAACCCGTGCTGGCTGCATATTTGATCTAATCAACGGTGTTGCTAAACCTTTCCTACCCTCTTTGAGAGAGAGACCCCCAGGGGGAATCATTGCCATTATGAATCATATGGCGACACATCCCGGTTTAATAATCAATAGAATACTAAGTTCTCCAACTGAGAGATATGGATCTCTTGGCATGGCTTTACGGAGAAGTACACATTGGAGCGATCTCGCGACGGAAGCAAACGAATTTTGGGATAGATTTCTCCTCTATTGGATGGCATGTGAATCGCTGACGAGATTATCCGAAAACGAAACGTTAACTTCAAAGTTCTGTGCTGCCCTCGGATTACCTTCCAGACGGTATTTGCAGCAATTACCTGCTCACGAAAGAAATCTTTTGCTTGTAATTCCAGACTTTCGTATATGGCGCAGGAATTTGATCACCCTTTTTGACAAAGCGCGTAATATTAGAAATGAGATAGTCCATAAAGGATTCCGCGCTGATGAAGTTACACGGGATTTATCTGAAATTGAAGAATTACGACTTCGAAGGCTGATGCCGATGCTTAAAGTGTGGTTGCAAAATCTTACCTTAAACGGTTTGGCACTTGGGATCACTTCAGTTGATGAAATGTGGAAAAGATACTCAGATTGTATTCTTTTCCAACTTCAAGAGCCTCTTGCGCATACGACTCAAGGAACGGTGATTTTTGCAATATCACAACCGGAGTCGCCCCTTGATGATTAAAGGGACTATGTTATTTAGAAGATAACATAAAAAAGGAGGAATCATGAATAGAGAACCTGTTCTGTCGACTGACTTACGATCTGTAGGATATGACCCAGCCACATCGACTTTAGAAATAGAATTCAATAGTGGCGGAATTTATCAGTATCTTAGTGTGCCTGACTCGATCCACCAGAATTTGATGAGTGCATCATCGAAAGGGAAATATTTTCACAAATATATCAAGGAAAGATTTACTTTTAGGCGAGTAAGATGAAAATTCGTTAATTATGATTATAAAATCTATACGCGTCCAGAATTTTCGTTCGATATTTGATGAAACATTACTCTGTGATCAATTAACCGCGCTTGTCGGGGCCAACGGGTCCGGGAAATCAGCGTTCCTTCGAGCTATCGAACTCTTTTATTCGGCAAATCCAAGATTTGGAATTGAAGATTTTTACTCTGAGATCGCCAGCCAGCCAGTTGAAATAACCATTACTTTCACAGACCTCGACAAAGAGGAGATTGAACGCTTTGCAAGTTACATTGAAGGAGACAATCTAACTGTGGTACGGGTCTTATCAATAACGGACGGTAAGACCTCAGCCAAGTACCATGGGTCCAGCCTTCAGAACGCAGATTTTATTGCCGTCCGGGATGCAGGGAAGGCTGCCGAGAAAAGGATGGCATATGAGGGACTTCGGAAGAACCTTAAGTATGCAGGATTACCTAAATGGACAAAACAAGATGATGCTATTGCAGCGCTCAAAGCCTGGGAAATAAGTCACCCTGGCCAATGCACCCGTCAGCGCGACGATGGTCAATTCTTTGGATTCACTGAAGTGGCCCAAGGATACTTGGGGCGATATACACGTTTCATCCATATTCCCGCCGTGAGGGATGCTGCTGATGATGCGGCGGAAGGTAGGGATTCTCCCATTACCAAGATCATGGACTTGGTTGTACGGAGCGTATTAGCCAGCCGAGAGGATGTGATAAAGCTTAAGGAAGACACACAGAAAAAGTACCAGGATATTATGGACCCTTCAAAACTGTCTGAACTTGGTACTCTGGCCGGAACTCTAACCAATACACTTAAAACCTATGTTCCTGATGCGAGTATTGAGCTGATGTGGGTTAAAGCTGATGGCATCGAAATCCCTATGCCCAAGGCTGATGTTAAGTTAGTCGAAGATGGATATCCCTCTACTGTTGTCCGTACTGGGCATGGCCTTCAAAGAGCCTTTATCCTTACTATGCTTCAACATCTCGCAGTTGCCCAGGCCACTATACAGCATGATCCGGAGAGGGCGAGCCAAGAGATAAAGGAGCAGAAGGAAGACTCCACTACTGTATTAAGGATGCCGAACCTAATTATAGGTATCGAGGAACCTGAGCTTTATCAGCATCCCAATCGGCAGCGTCACTTGGCAAAAATCCTTCTTAATCTTGCCGCTGGAGCAGTTCCCGGTGTGGCAAAGAAGACACAGATTATCTATGGGACACACTCGCCCTTGTTCGTTGGAATTGATCGGATTGATCAGGTCCGCTTATTGCGAAAGATGGCTGGTGGAGAAAGGAAACCCAAGATAACAAAGGCAGTTTGGACTACTCTTGACCAAGTCGCTGAAATCCTTTGGGAAGCAGCTAACAAACCCGGAACGAAGTTTACAGGTAAGACATTACTGCCGCGGCTTCAGGCCATAATGACCCCCTGGATGAACGAAGGGTTCTTTGCCGATGTTGTTGTACTTGTTGAAGGTGAGGGGGATCGCGCTGCGATACTTGGTATCGCAGCTTCTATGGGGCACGATCTCGAAAGTGAGGGCTTCTCTGTCATTCCCTGCATGGGGAAGAACAATCTTGATCGTCCGATGGTTATTTTTCAAAATCTGAATATTCCAACATATGTGATTTGGGATAGTGATGAGGGTGAGAAGGACTCAAAACCCGAAGATAACAAGTACCTATTACGGTTATTAGGCCAGCCAGATGAGGATTGGCCTAATAAAGTGGGCGATCGTTTTGCCTGTTTCAAAAAGAAACTTGAGATTACGCTTCGGGAGGAGATAGGGGTAGATGTATTTGACCGGCTTCTACGAACGGTTCAAGAAGAATTGGCAATTTCAACAAAAGATCAGGCATTGAAGAACCCTGTTGTTATCAGAAAAATTGTTGAGACTGCCAAGATTGAAGGAAAATCAAGCCAAACGATTGAAAATATAATTCAGAAGATTCTCACTCTTAAGCCGTCAAAGTGATAAAGGTTTCTAAAAAGGAGGTGGTCAAATGACAAAATTGGTTCAAATAATCCCGGTTAGAGGAGTCCGCTTGTTCGGAAAAATGATAAAAAAGGAAAAGGAATTACGAGGGCAAGGTACATTCTATAAATCAGGACCAAAAGAACTAAACAGAGCAAGATGGTCACATACAAAATATAAAGGGTGGATTAAGCTCCAACGGACAGTGGGGGAAATCGTTTCCGCAGAGATTTTATCTCGGAGCGAATCAAAAGATGAATGGCAATTATTCCATGCTTTTATTGGATGGCTGGATCGTTATTTTGGAGAAAAAATCCAATCACTCAACATTCAATATCGTGAATAAGCTCATAGAAAACAATTTGCCCAGGAATTGGATAATCGTAAAGTTGGGAGAGATTGCAAAAGAAATAAACCCAGGATTTCCTTGCGGCAAACATAATAAAGATGATAAAGGAGTTCCCCACTTACGCCCAATGAATATAAATATTAGGGGAGAAATCGATTTTTCCGATGTTAAATATGTTCAACCCGAACTTTATGACCCCTTAATAAAAGGGGATGTACTATTTAATAATACAAACAGCCCAGAGTTATTGGGTAAAACAGCTTTTATAAAAGAGAATACACGTTGGGCGTATTCTAACCATATGACAAGGATTAGGTTTGATACATCTTTGTTGAATCCTGCCTGGATTTCCTACGGCCTTCATACTTTATTTTTAAGTGGCTTTTTTCAAAAGAATTGTACTCATCACGTTAATCAGGCAAGTATAAATTCAACTTTTCTCGCCGATAAAGTTTTTATTTCGCTTGCTCCGATGGAGGAGCAGAAAAGGATTGTAGAAAAGATCGAGGAGCTGTTTGCGAAGTTGGATGCGGGGGTGGAGGTGTTGAAGAAAATTAATGCACAGTTGAAGCGATACCGACAAGCGGTTTTGAAGTATGCCTTTGAGGGGAAGCTCACAGAGGAATGGCGGAAAGCGAATAAAGATAAAATTGAGCCTGCCTCTGTACTCTTGGAACGCATTAAGGAAGAACGGCGAAAGATTGTAAAGGGCAAACTTAAAGAACTGCCGCCAGTGGATACATCGGATTTGGCTGAATTGCCAGAGGGTTGGGTGTGGACGAGGCTAGGAGAAATCGCTGGATTGAAAAACGGGATCAATTTTACTAAATCTCAAAAGGGTGATAGTGGAATTATGACCATTGATGTCTTAAATATGTATTCCAAAAGTATATTTGTGGATTTAAAAAACTTATATAGAGTTGATAAAACAGTAAAGGAAGATTATCTACTAAAGTATGGTGACATCTTGTTCGTTCGCTCTTCTGTAAAAAGGGAAGGTGTAGGATGGACTTCTGCATTTAAGGAGATCTCAGAGCCTGTTACTTTTTGTGGTTTCATAATCAGAGCAAGGTTTCATAGAATCTTTCCAGAATATATTACCTATTTTTCGAGAACATATTTTGCACGAGAGTTTATTATTAGCAAAGGATCGCAAGTTACGATAACAAATATTAGCCAGGAATCTATAGGAAGAATTCCAATTCCACTTCCGCCGGTAGAGGAGCAGCGGAAGATCGTGGAGGAAATTGAGCGGAGGTTTTCTGTGGTGGAGGAGGCGGAAAGGGTTGTGGAGCAGAGCCTCAGGCAAGCAGAGAGGCTCAGGCAGAGCATCCTGAAAAAAGCATTTGAGGGCAAGCTGGTGCCACAGGACCCGAACGATGAACCCGCCGAGAAGCTCCTTGAGCGCATCCGTGCAGAAAAAGCCATGCGGGAGGAAAGCAAAGGAAAAGGGAAAATTTCCAAAGCGAAATGGCGAAAGAGAAAGGTACATCATTGAAGAAAGCTGGACGATATGACGCCTCTGGTCTGGTGGAGGCTCAGTTTGAGCCCGGGTCTCGCCGCAGAGTGCTCAAGAATCTCCTTGGGGTCAAGACAAGACGGGAGATGGATAGGGTTGAACAGCGAGAGCAGTTCCGTGCCCTTGAACAGCTTATCGAATTATATGGACAGGATCATCGTTTCACGGCGGCTGATGTATGCAATATCCACAGGATTTGGTTAAGCCCAATCTACGCCTGGGCAGGTCAGTATCGGCAGGTCAATCTTACCAAGGGAGATTTCCCGTTTGCCGCTGCCCGACAGGTACCTCGATTGATGGCAGGGTTTGAGAGAGGTCCGCTCCGCACATTTACACCCTGTCGCTTTGGGACAACTGCAAAAGCAGTGAGGGCCATTGCCGTTGTCCATACGGAGCTTATATTGATTCATCCCTTCCGCGAAGGGAACGGCCGGGCTGCACGCCTTTTAGCGATGCTGATGGCATCTCAGGCTGGTTTGCCGCTCTTGGATTTTGGTGGGCTTCGAGGGCGAAGAAGAAAGGAATATTTTGCTGCCGTGCAGGCTGGACTGGACCGAAACTATAAGCCGATGGAAGAGATATTCAGCGCCGTCGTCGAGAAGGCCCTTCTGTCTTTGAAAAAAAGGTAGATTTTTCTGTGACAGGAGGCAATGAGAATTTTTGGTCAGTGACAAAATATCCGGTTTCAATGGCGGTTGAGGTGGTAACCGCTGTATAGATCAATATACGCCGTTGTTCGGGGTCCCTCAGGTAGGGATTCGTTTCAATCAAGGGTTTATTGGGCATAAAAATATTATACCATAAAACGCCGCTATGGGTAGCGGAAAAACCACTGAATCCGTTGTTGAGGAGAGCGAAGGTTTCCTTTGGCGGATGAGGCGGAAAGGGTTGTGGAGCAGAGCCTCAGGCAGGCGGAGAGGCTCAGGCAGAGCATCCTGAAGAGGGCATTTGAGGGCAAGCTTGTGCCCCAGGACCCGAACGATGAGCCCGCAGAGAAGCTCCTCGAGCGTATCCGGACAGAGAAGGCACAATTGAATGAAAGGAAATTGCAGAGGAAAAAGGCTCAGAAGAGAACTTGATACGATTGACTCCGGCTTTCATTTGATTTATGGTATAAACAGTTATGGATCGTTCCTGGATCAAAGAACATCTTGACCAACTTGTCGGCCAGGAGCCGTTGATGGGAAGGATTGCCGTGGATCAGGAGATTATGGACGGTCTTCCCGTCATCAAAGGAACCCGGATTCCCGTCTATATTATCTTGGAGCTTATTGAGGCCGGATACAGCCAGTCCCGCATACTTTCCGAATACCCTGCCCTGAAAGAATACGACATCAAAGCCGCCCTTCGATTCGCCAGCCTTGTGACTTCCTCTCTTTAAAAAAAGGTGAAGATTCTCCTGGACGAATGTGTCCCCATCGGGATCACACCCTTCCTGGAGAAAGAGGGAGGGGAGGTTCATCATGTCACCACCCTAAATCTCTCCGGGATGAGAAACGGACCCCTCTATGACATTGCAAAAGAAAAATACGACTTTTTCCTGACCACCGACAGGCATTTCCGCAACCCGAAGAAATTTCCTCCGACTCCTACACTTACCGTTATTTACCTGAGGGTCGTTCCCCCAACCATTGAAACGATAGAGAAAGCCCTCAAGAACTGCATCTCCCAGGTGCCCTTATCTCAACTGAAAGGAAAGCTGGTCATTCTCCGGGAAAACAGCTTCGACATCCACGAGTAACCTGCAGTAGCAAAGGAGGAGTAGAGGAAGATCGAGGAGGAAATTGAGAGGCGGATGTTGGCGACGGAGGAGGCGGAAAAGGTGGTAGAGCAGAGTCTCAGGCAGGCAGAGAGACTCAGGCAGAGCATCCTGAAGAGGGCATTTGAGGGCAGGCTGGTTCCCCAGGACCCGAACGATGAACCCGCCGAGAAGCTCCTTGAGCGTATCCGTGCAGAAAAAGCCATGCGGGAGGAAAGCAAAAGTAGGGGGAAACTTTCCAAAAAGAGAAATTTATGATAAAATTTTTATATGTCCAGAGTCATTGATGCCATCTTTGAAAAAGGAGTATTCAGGCCCCTTCAGGATGTTAAGCTGAAAGAGCACGAGAAGGTTAGCATAAAAGTGATCAGCCGCGATGAATGGCACAGGAGATTCGACCGAATCATCGAGAAGATCCATAAAAAGTCATCCCGCTTTACCCCTGAAGAGATCGAAGCCGATATTTCCAGGTCAATAAAAGAAGTTAGAGCAGAGAAGAGTGGCCGTTAAAGCGGTCATTGATACCAATGTTTGGGTCTCTGCCGTCCTTAACCCTTTCGGGTTCCCTGCACAATTGAGGAAATCTTTTGAGGAAGGCGCCTTCGAAGTTGTCATCTCTGAACATATCCTGGAGGAGATTGCGGATGTTCTTGAGCGCCCCCGAATAAAAGAAAAGTACGGTATTGCCCAAGAAGATATTGCAGAGCTTTTGGTATTGATTGAAGAAAGAGCAGAACATGTCACACTCTCCGGAAGTATCAACATCTTCCGGGACAGCGATGATGATGCTGTCATCGAAACAGCTATCAACGGAAGTGCTCAATATATCATCACCAGAGACGACAATGTAAAGTTTGACAAGAAAGTGACGGCCTTCTTATCGCAATATGGCATATCTGCTGTTACTGTTGCCAATTTTTTGAATCTGGTCAAATAAACCACGAAGAAACCTTTGAGGGCAAGCTGGTGCCGCAGGACCCGAGCGATGAACCCGCCGAGAAGCTCCTCGAGCGTATCCGGACAGAGAAGGCCGCGCGGGAGGAAGGTAAGAAAAAGGGAAAAAGTTTCAAACATCGAAGGACAGGCAGCGTGGATTGAAGAAGTGTGTTATGATATGTTTATATTGAGGGGATGACTATGGAAAGACCTAATGTTAAAAAGGCAAAGCTGCATCTGGCCAAGTTGCGTCAGCTTGTATCCAAAAAGAAGCCTCCTTTCTCAGGCATGAGAGAGGAAGAAGTCATTACGGCTGTGCGAAAAACGAGAGAAGAGATCTGGGACAAAAAACTAGCTCTTCGTTCTTGACTCGGATGAATATATCTTTGCGTTTGGGGTTTATAAAAAAGCATCATGCGAGATATTGCTTGATGCAATTCTTGACGCCTATCCAGAATATTCCATACGAATTCCCAGGATGATTGTAGAAGAAGTCGGCCGCCATTTAACATCTGAGGAATATAGGGAATTCATCGAATTCATCACGAGTCTCACAAATATTGACGAAGACATATTTGTTCCATTTGAATTGGGGGCCAAATATGAAGCCATTGGGTTAAAGACGGCGGATGCTTTTATTGCTGCATATGTGGAGTGGACAGGTGCAGATGCATTGGTCACAGAGAACAGGCATTTTTTACGCTATCGTTCGGATCTGCCATTCAAGGTTCTCACCGCAGAAAATTGCCTGAAAATAGTCAGACGCTCATAATATTCTTTGTTCTCGTAATCAAAGGTGATTGTGGAGTAGAACCTCAGGCAGGCGGAGAGGCTCAGGCAAAGCATCCTGAAGAAGGCATTTGAGGGCAGGCTGGTTTCCCAGGACCCGAACGATGAGCCCTCAGAGAAGCTCCTTGAGCGCATCCGGGCAGAGAAGACCGCGCGGGAGGGAAATAAGAGAAAAGGGAAGGGTCCCCGCCCTATAAAAATCCCTTGACTTTAGTTTCACTATATTGTATATTTTCACCATATGGTGAAACAGCAATTAGAAGTGAACCTAATTGGGAAAGCACAAGAGAGCCTGAGGTCTATTCTATCCGATATCCCCTTCGTTGGGGTTAAGGGGTCAAAAACCAACGCCAGAATCGCCGATAAGAGGGCGGACATTATCTTCAATATCCTTGTCGCAGGCAAGCCGGCGAAGCTTGTTGTGGAGGTGAAATCCCAAGGAGAACCCCGTCTCGTGAGGATGGCGGTTATCCAGCTCAAAGACTCTCTTAGGGGCTTAAAAGACTTTTACGGAATAATAGCGGCCCCATATCTCAGCGATACCAGCAGGCTGATATGCAAGGAGGCGGGCGTAGGCTGCGTTGATCTTGCGGGGAATGCCTTCCTTTCGTTTAAGAAGATCTTTATTGACAAGAGCGGGAGGCCCAACCCTTTTGCCGTTACCCGCCGCGCAAAGTCGGTTTTCTCACCGAAATCAAGCAGGGTCCTGAGGGTGCTTCTCTCTGATCCATCGAAGAAATGGTATGTCGAAGGCCTGTCTCAGGAGGCCGGCATCAGCATAGGGCTTGTCTCACGGGTGAAACAGAGGCTTCTCTCAGAGGAATGGATCAGAGAGGAGAACAAGAGGCTTTCCCTTGTCAAACCCGATGAGGCGCTCGCTCAATGGGTTAATAATTATTCCTATGACAAGAATAGGATTTTTTCCTTTTATTCCGGCCTTACAGAGGACCAACTCGAGGCAGCGATCGCACGGGAGTGCGAAAAAAGACAGTGGCGGTATGGTCTGGCATTATTCTCAGGGGCGAGGAAGGTGGCGCCGTTTGTCAGGTTTATGCAGTTTTTTTCCTATGTCGTCGGGGACATCGAGGACATTGCGAAGGGTCTCCAACTGAAAAAAGTTGGGAGCGGTGCCAATGTGACTCTGCTCCAGCCATACGATGAGGGTGTCCTGTATGGACTTCAGGATATTGACGGCATCAATGTCGTGTCCGATATCCAGTTGTATCTTGATCTGAAGAGTTACAAGGGAAGGGGTGAGGAGGCGGCGCAAGCAATATTTGAACAAAGGATCAGGCCCACATGGTGAGCAGGAGTGATTATGGAAAAAAAGAGGTGGACGCCTGCAAGGCCGTCCTCCTGGAACTCGTTCGCCTTTTCGGGGAGATTGAGGACCACATGGTCATCATCGGCGGATGGACGCCTACATTTCTTCTGCCTCAATCTGATGACCCCCATGTAGGAAGCCTGGATATTGATGTTGCCCTGAATTTCTCAAGGATTCCTGACGATACATATCGGACAATTTTACAGTCATTTCGCAGGCATGGATACGAACAGGATAAAAAACAGCCCTTCAGGTTTTTCAGAAAGGTGAAGGATGAAGGGGCAGAGTCTATTACCGTTGAGGTTGACCTCATGGCCGGCGAGTATGGAGGCACCGGCAGAGGGCACAGGACACAAAAAATTCAGGATGTTCGCGCACGGAAGGCCAGAGGATGTGATCTTGCCTTTGATGACCCAATCACTGTCACTCTCGAAGGTAAGCTGCCTGACGGAGGAAAGGATAAGGTAAGCTTTAGAGTTGCGGGAATAACAGCATTTCTTGTCATGAAAGGGATGGCACTTTATGACAGGATGAAGGAAAAAGACGCTTACGATATTTATTATTGCGTTGAGCATTACCCCGGTGGGGTTAAGGGGCTTGCCCGGGAATTCAAGCCTCACCTGGAAAACAAGCTTGTTATCGAGGGCCTTGGGAAGATAAGGAGCAAGTTCGCCTCCATAGAGCATACAGGCCCGAAATGGGTGGCAGACTTTCTTGAGGTGACTGATAAAGAGGACAGGGATATAGTCATACGAAGGGCATATGAGAAGGTTGGCGAGTTTCTCGATGTTCTCGGGATTTCTTCATGGGTAGGAAAAGAATCTCGATAAAAAATTCTCGGCGCAGAGGGGGCAGAGAGGCTCAGGTATAAAAATGGCGGGTGAATCGGCAACAATCGTTCAGCGGTTGTGGAATTACTGCAATGTCCTGAGGGACGATGGGGTCAGCTACGGCGACTATGTGGAGCAGTTGACTTATCTGCTCTTCCTCAAGATGGCCGATGAACAGACAAGGCCGCCCCTCAACAGGCCCTCAAGCATTCCCCAGGGACATTCCTGGCAGAGCCTTGCGGCAAAGGACGGCGATGCCTTGGAGGTCCATTACCGCCGCACCCTTGAGACCCTGGGCAAGGAAAAAGGGATGCTCGGGGTCATCTTCAGGAAATCACAGAATAAGATCCAGGACCCTGCAAAGCTCAGGCGCCTCATTGAGCTTATCAATGCCGAGACCTGGGTGGGGTTGGATATTGATGTGAAGGGGGAGATCTATGAGGGGCTGCTTCAGAAGAACGCAGAGGACATCAAGAGCGGGGCAGGACAGTATTTTACCCCCAGGTCCCTCATCAGGGCCATGGTTGAGGTGATGAGGCCCGAGCCAGGGATGACCGTCTGCGACCCTGCCTGCGGCACAGGAGGATTTCTTCTGGCTGCCCATGACTATATCTCCAAAAACTATTCCCTGGACAAGGATCAGAAAAAGTTTCTGAAATTCGAGACCTTCACAGGGAAGGATATTGTGGATGCCGTGGCGCGTCTGTGCGTCATGAACCTTTATCTCCATGGGATCGGGGGAGATGAAAGCCCAATTGAGGTTGGGGACAGCCTGATCTCCGACCCAGGGGATCGCTATGACATGGTGCTCACGAATCCGCCCTTCGGGAAGAAGAGCAGTATTACCATCGTCAATGGCGAGGGCAAGGCCGACAGGGAGTCCCTGGTGTATGAGAGGCAGGATTTCTGGGCCACGACATCCAATAAGCAATTGAACTTCCTCCAGCATGTGAAGACGCTCCTAAAGATCAATGGAGGGGCTGCTATCGTGGTGCCGGATAATGTCCTGTTTGAGGGCGGCACCGGGGAGACAGTGCGTCGGAAGCTGCTCTCTGAATGTGATGTCCATACTCTGCTCAGGCTTCCAACCGGCATATTTTATGCCCAGGGAGTCAAGGCAAATGTGCTATTCTTTGATAGGAAACCTGCCAGCGAGAAGCCCTGGACTGAGAGGCTCTGGATATACGACCTGAGGACCAACATGCACTTCACCCTCAAAGAGAATCCCCTGCGCTATGATGACTTGAAGGATTTTATCGGGTGTTATAACCCCAAGAACCGCCATGAAAGGAAGGAGACGGAGCGGTTTAAATCTTTCACTTACGATGACATCATGCAGAGGGACAAGGTGAGCCTGGATATCTTCTGGCTCAAGGACGAGGGCCTGGAGGATTCCGAGAACCTTCCTGCCCCTGAGGTCCTCGCCCAAGAGATCGCTGAGAACCTCGAATCCGCCCTTGAGCAGTTCAGTAGCATTTCCCAGGAGTTGGAAAAGAAGTAAGCTCAGGTTTGGGCGCTAAATCCCTTTAGGATGAATACGATATGAAGACCAGGCGTGAGTTCTTGAAAGAGACAACAAGCGGGATTCTGACAGCGGCAGCAGCCCAATCATTTATTCTCGGCTGCAGGGAGGGCATAGAGAAAAGATATTCACGCTTGATCGACAACAGGAAATTCTCGCTTTATTTTGGAGACCTTCACGGACATACAAGGCTCTCTCCGGACGCCATGCTTTTCATCCACGATCTTGACCCTGAGGAACACTATCGTTATGGCAGGGATGTTGCAGGACTGGATTTCGCTGCCATAACCGACCACGATGCTCCCTTCGGGCTCAAATATGATGTCTCAAAATGGGAAAGGATCCTTGAATTGGCAAAGAAATATCACGAGCCAAACAGGTTCGTCACATTTAATGCCTACGAATGGACATCCGGAGATGGTGTCATAACCCTTTCCGAGTATCTTAAAGGAAACAAGTGGACCAATTACGAGAAAGACTTGATAGAGAATAAATTATGGGGGCATAGAAATGTCTATTTCCCGGGTGATGATGTCCCTGAACATGTGTTCGCGGTTGACGACGAGGCGAGCAACACCCCGGAAAAATTATGGCTGCTTCTCAAGCCATACGGCGCCATAGCCATTCCCCACCACCCCCTCGGCGGCCCAGTGCCCCCTTTCAAGTGGGACCACTACGGTGGAGAGGTTGAACCCGTTGTTGAAATCTATAGTTTTCACGGAAACTCAGAGGCTGATGATGCCCCGCTCCTCATCTACAATCCGTATGATAACGGCCTTCACAATGTCCAATATGCCCTGGGAGTCAAAAAATATAAGTTCGGGATCATCGCATCTACCGACACCCACATGGGCAGGGCAGGATATAAGGGAGATGACCTGTCAGTAGAGTTTATGAGGCCAAAATTCGGAGGGCAGCCGGCTGCAGGCGGCGGGCTCGCTGCAATCTATGCAGAGGAACTAACAAGGGAGAAGCTCTGGGAATCCCTTTTGAAGAGGAGGACCTTTGGAACAACAGGGGAGAAGATGGTTGTTGACTTCAGCATCGGCAAGGCGTTCATGGGTGAGGAATTTAGTGCAGACTCTCCTCAGACAATCAGAGCAAAGGCCATCGGCACAGTCAGGCTTAAGAATATGGAAATAATCAAAAACGGCAGCATACTCTATTCAAGGCCATGCACGGAGCGCTCAGAATCATTTGAATATATTGACGAGCCAATAACGCCGGGATTTTGTTACTATTATTTGAGGGTAACGCAGCAAGACAACGAGATGGCTTGGTCAAGCCCCATCTGGGTGAACTACATTTAATCCTCACCCTATACTTCAAATGTTAGCGGCCGAGATAATACGATGAGCTTAGATAATACTCGAGTCCTGCCTTGACGAACACCTTGAGCACGGCAACGGTTGGAATGGCCAACAGAAGCCCGATCCCGCCCAATGCCTCTCCGCCGATATAAAGGGAGAGGATCACCCCAAGGGGGCTCAATCCCACCCTGTGTCCAACTATTGTCGGCGTGATCAAATATGCCTCCCATAGATGCACAAAACCCCACCAGCCGAGGATATAAAGGATATGGATGTCGAGGCCAAAGGTCGCCAGGGACATCAACACAGCCATTAAACAGGCAATGGCAGCCCCAACAAATGGAACAATCAGGCCAAGTCCCCCTATTGTCCCGATGAGGACAGCCAGGTCCACACCTATAACTGAGAGTCCTATGCTGTATAGGGTAGCCATGATCAGACACACCGTGAGCTGGCCCCGGACAAATCCGCCGAGAACCTCATCCACCTCGCGGAACCGGGCAACAAGCCAGGGTTTCACATCCCTTGGAAATAGGGCGGCGATCCTGAGGGTAATTGTATCGAAATCCCTCAGGAAGAAGAATGTAAGCACTGGAATCAGGATGAGGGCAAGGAGGGCGGTGAAAATGCCAAGAAGCCCTGAGAAAGCCCCTGCTATAATCTTTGCCACAGGCTTGACATCCTCAATGTCTATGCCAGATGCCGCCTTTACTGCCTCATTGAACACACCCTGAAAGGTCCCAGGGATCTTCCTCCCAATGTATTTCTCCACCAGCGGGAAGATATTCTTCTCAACGGCAGTGATGATCTGCGGGATGCTCTCAATTAGCTTCTGGAATTCCTTCTGGAGAATTGGGACAAGGACAAGGATGGCCAGGTAAATCAGGCTGCCCGCAACAAGCAGGAGTAAAAGTGCGGCAAGAGTTCTCGGGATCTTCTTAGATTCAAGGAAATCCGCCCCAGGGTCAAGAAGGTAGGCGAGGAAAAGAGAGAGTGCTATGGGGAACAGCGCCCCCCTTATAAAGATCAGGATAAGAATAATTGCAAGGAAGACTGAGGCAAAAAACGCAATCCTTCTTGGCAGCGGTTTCTTCATTTATTCCTCCGTATTATCTCCCTACTACCTTTGTAAAGATACTGGACGCCAGACAGCGCCGTAAAAAACGCTGTTCCAATACAGAGCTGGAAGACGATCTCCCTGACTACATCTGAACTTCCAAGACGGCTGAGAAACGGCGGGAATGGCTGTTTGAAAACAAGTATGGTAAGCACGAGTGCGAGTTGAAAGAAGACAGCCCCCTTCCCGGCAAGCGTGGGCTTGATCTCCATTGCTCCAAATATCAATAAAACAATTATGGAGCTGAGTGATATAACGAGATCCCTTGTAAAAACAAGGATCGTTAGCCAGAGAGGGATGTCTTTCAAAATTGTCAGCGTGATAAAGCTTGCAGCAACAAGTAGCTTGTCTGCAGCAGGGTCAAGATACGAACCCAACTTTGTCCTTTCCTTGTATGCCCTTGCAAAATACCCGTCAAGGTAGTCAGTGATTCCTGCGAGGAGAAAGATTCCAAAGGCAATGGCATTTTCTCCTTTAAGAAGACAATATACAAAAAACGGGATAAGGAGGATGCGGAAAAAAGAAGCAATATTGGCAAGGTTCATCGGCCCAGCTCTTCGCATTCAATCTGCATTCCCACAAGGTCTGCCTTTGAGATGCGCGAAGAAAGCTCCTTAACCGAACCCTTATACTCAACATCCACCTGGGCTTTTCCGGCAGACAGGCTCCTGAGGCTCGCCGATTTCACCTCTTTAATCTCCTTTCTGAGCAACTTCAGAAGCTTATCCAACTGGGCATATCTGGTGACACCAAATGCAGTGATCCTGACAGATATTGTCTCAATACCAACGCCCCCCCAGGCAGTAAGAATCTTTGATGTCATGCCCTGCCCAACCTCTACTGCAGCCCTTCTCAAAGCCTCGGCGCCTGCCTTTATCTCTATTCCGTGGACTGCCATGCCGTGACCGGTGATTGTGACAACACCCTTTCCTGGGTCAATAGGGACCGCCCTGAGGGAAATGTCAGCACGAACCGTGGACATCCCGGACAATTCATGTGAAACGGAGCGAGCCGATGCCTTTCCGTAGACTGTTATGTCGGCACGAACAAGCTCTGCGATCCTCCTGGAGGTTGTATCATCCAGCGGCGCCGATTTAAACGATTGATCTCCTGTTATCTTTTCAGCCACCGGGCTGGGATCGACGACCGAGAATCCCTCTTCCTTGAACCTTTCGATCAGCATAGACTCGGATATTGACGGTTCACCCTTGACATACGACACAAGTTCATCTGTGATATTCTGCTCCGGCACTATAACTACAATTCTCGGGAGCTGCTTGGGTGAATGGAGGAGTCCAAGAGCAGCGATCTCTTTTTCAAGCTCCTCTTCCTCAACATCCGCCTCAATTTTTATCTTATAGAGGCCCTCCTCGTCTTTTTCCTCAAGGATCCTATAGGAATTGACAAACTCTGAAGCCCTGGAATAGATCCTGGCATCAAGAAGCTCAAAGTTCTCTTCAAGGGACTCGCGGGGAAGGAAAGAGCTTGCACCCGCTTGTATAGCATTCTTCAGTGCATCTTTCAGGGACTCTTGCCTCGCCCTGGCCGTGTCATCGTTAACAATAAGCCCTTTCCCCTCTGCTTCAACTCCATGCGCCTTCCCTGAAGCAGAGAGAAGCGCTATTAAAAAGAACACAACCGTCCCTGCGTATCGTCTCTTTAGCATGATAATTTGCTCTTGATTGACTCCAAAACTCGCGGAAGGCTCTTGCCGCTGTTACCCCTGATCTGCACATCAATAATGGAAGAGAAGGCAGATTCACCTGGATTGATGTCTATCACACGGGCATTGGCCCGCCTTGCCACGAGGGGGACAGTAGCAGCAGGATATACAACCCCTGATGTTCCGAGAATAATAAGGACATCGCATTTGCTCGCTTCATCCATGGCCAGATGAAGATCCTGGACTGCCTCCCCAAACATGACAACATCCGGCCTCATAGGGCTGCCGCAGGTGCATTTGGGCAGGATAGGAAGAAGACTCTGCAATTCCCCCTTGCCCAGGGCTGCCGCTATATTTCTGCCCAAAGAGACAACCTCTTCCTTCTTGAATTTCTTCTTCGAGTAACAGGCAAGGCAGCGGAATCGCATCAGGTTGCCGTGGACCTCGATCACCCTGGTATTGCCTGCCTGCCAGTGAAGGTCGTCCACATTCTGGGTGATTACGGTGTGCAGGATCCCCATTTTTTCAAGATCGGCAAGAGCAAGGTGGCCGGGATTGGGTGCAGCCTTATCAAAAGAGTCTGCAACCTCCAGCAGGAACTCCCTGGCAACCGAGGGTTTTTGCATTACAAAGGAAAGAAGCCCGCCCCCTGTGCCCACCTCGTCGGGATTGAACCTGTCCCACAGCCCCCCCGGGTCCCTGAAGGTAGCAATGCCGCTCTCTGCGGAGACACCAGAGCCTGTAAAGGCTACAAGCCTCTTTGCCCTGGAGATGATCTCTGCTGCGGTATCTATATCCTTTTCAAGAGACATATCTACTGACTATACCAAAATACAGGACATTTCAATCCATATCAGGGGACAAGGACAACCTTTCCGAACTGGACCCTGTCCTCTATGCGCTTCTGGCCGGCTGCTGCTTCCTTCAAAGGAAATACCTTGTCCACAACAGGTTTGAGCTTACCAATAGCAATATACTTCAGCGCCTCTATAAGCTCCCCCTTTGTGCCCATATAAGACCCCAATATGCTGAGATGGCGTGAGAAGACATACCTCAGATCGAATTCCACCTTTGGCCCGGTTGTAGCACCGCAGGTAACAAGCCTGCCCTTCCTGGCCAGGCTCAATATGCTCTTCTCCCATGTGGCTGGCCCAACATGTTCAAATACAATATCCACCCCCCTCTTGGCCGTGAGTTTCTTCACCTCTTCAACAATGTCCTGCTTGCTGTGGTCAATAACCTCATCAGCACCCAGGGCCCTGGCTTTCTCAAGCTTCTCCGCTGAGCCAGCCGTGGCAATGACCCTTGCACCCCAGAGCTTTGCTATCTGGATGGCTGCAATCCCCACACCGCTTCCAGCCCCCAGGACGAGCACATCCTCGCCCGGCTTGAGCACTGCACGGGTGATGAGCATGTGCCATGCGGTCAGGAAAACAAGGGGCACTGAGGCCGCCTCCTCAGTGCTCAGGTTTTGGGGGAAAGGAAGAACATTGACATCGGGAACAACGATATATTCGGCGTAACCGCCCTGAGAGCGGTTTCCATGTATATTATAGGATGCGCAGGCATTGTCCTCTCCTGAAAGGCAGGCCTGGCATTTCCCGCAGCTCGTCGCCGGCGCCAGCAGCACATTCTGCCCCTGGGTAAGACCTTTCACTGCAACCCCAAACCCTGCCACCTCGCCTGCGATGTCGGCACCCAAAATATGTGGGAAGGGACCAACCCCAGGCATGCCATTCCTTATCCAGATGTCCAGGTGGTTAATGGAACAGGCCTTGACCTTGACGAGAACCTCGGTTGCCGAGGGGATCGGATCAGGGACATCCTCATAAGATAGGACTTCAAGACCCCCATGTTTATGAAAAACCGTGGCCTTCATGAATTGAACCTCCTTTTTCAGTAAACAGTGACAATGCCGTTTTGGATTCTGCTCGCAGGAATCGGATCACCCATTGAGTCACGCAGATATATGATTGTTAGGATAACAGTTGTTGACCCCGGGCTCAGTGCTTGAAACCTAAGATTTGCAATATTTAAAAGGCCCTTTGGAGATGCAGCACCTGAGCCCTGGGAGTTGGATGAGACAATTTCAGGGTAGGGAAAGCCGATATTGCTTGGTGTAAGTCCGAACTCATAGGCATAGGCAGGATTGGCCGGATCGCTTCCAGACACGGATATATAGCTTATAGTAGAACTGGTAAATGAAACCTGGATATCATAACTACCCAGCCCATATGACCAGCTTGGATCGAGATATACATTTATTGGGATGGAAAAGTATGAGCCTGAAGTAACAGTTTTACTGCCTGCGCCGAGATGTGCCAATGTCAGTGTGATGGAGGAGCCTGCCAGGGCCTGGTTGCCTGCCATGTCCTTGATACTTGCCTGGACAATAAAATTGCCGCTCCCATCGCTTCCGACCGTGGTGGGAATGCCCAGTAAAAGGTTGCCCGTGGCTCCTGACGGTCCAGCGCTAAAGCTCACCGTGCCGCTTCCAGTCAAAGAAACCCCAATGCTCGCAAGGTCAATGCCGCTCAAGGTATCACTGTAGAAAATATTCAACGGAAGCGTTATATCCTCGACGATATAATATGGGACGCCACCCTGCCCTGAGGTCATTCCATCTTGAGGTGATGATATTGATATTAAAGGAGAAGTTACATCCACAGTAAAAGAAAGACTTGCAGAGCCGGTCTGGGAATAGATTGGGTCTGTCGCAGAGGCAGTCAGGAAATGTCCGGAACCTTCGGTTAGCGGCGAAGAAACGCCTGTTGCTGTAAAGGATGTCGGGCTCTCAGGATAGCCAAGCACGGTTGAACTCACAATGTATCCGAGGGATGGAACAATGGATGGTCCGTCCAGGGTCGCTGTTGTAGAGCTCAATCCCAGGACCCTTGAGGTATCATCATAGAACAGGTCAATAGGGACACTTAGTGTTGCATTGAATCTTTTCGGAGATCTGATGGTCACCTTTGGAACAGGCGGTTTGAAATCAAATCGAGATGATACGGAACAGCACGGCCCCCCTCCTGAGAAACAGCGCGCGGCCTGAAACCCATGTGTGCCCGTAGGAGTTATATAAGAGCCGAGGACGCAAGTGGTGGATGTCAGGCTGCCTGCGCACCGCGAAGAGATGTCTGCCCCATCGTAGATCACAGAAAAGGTCGCAGAATCTGTTCTTGAGTCGTGGGAAATGATGAAGCTGGGAAGGGGCTGAGAGATCGTCGTCCCTGTCTGGGGAGAGGCAATTTTCAGGGCATCAAGATCGCAGTAAGCCGATGAACTTAGGCCCCCAATGTTTTTTATTGAGGCTGCCACATAGACACCACTGCAAGCGGGGATCCCGGTGACGCTGCCGGATGCGCCCTCCCCTCCTATTGACAGGCTCGCCTTCACATCAACACCGTTCAAGGTCACAACCAGAGAATTGATGTCAAGACCCTTCTCGTCACTGTAAGTAATTGTCAATTGGAATGAACCCGCTGAGGGGTTCCACTTGGTCTCATCGCATTCAATTGATATCACTGGAGGCTTCTCGCCGGGAGGACGAAAATGGTCCCCGTCTTTTGGTGGACACCCAAAGATTCCGAGAGCAACAATGATAAGGAAAGCCCTTTTCATAATATTATCCTACACCCCAAATAATAAACAGGACAATGATTCCGAGCGCGAGAAGGGCAGCTATGGTCTCGCGGACATACAAGACCCCCCTTCGCTTGGGCCTTGACCTGTCAAACGGGATCTGCAGTGCTGTGAGCCATACCTTGATCCTTCCTGTCTTCTTCACCCATCTCTCAAGCTCCACAAGCCCCCTGTCCGGATAAAGCGCAATACCATCATTGCGGATAATCTTCCACATCCTCATCAATCTCGGAATGGCTCCCGGAAGCCTCCAAATGGATGTCAGGGTCCCGCTGAGATTGAGCTTCAGAACCTCCTTGACAAGAGACGCCTGCATGGCAATGGCAAAATTGACCCAGCCGTCCTTATGCCAGATGTGGTGCTTCGCCTTTATTAGATTTTCCCTTAAGGAACCGTCATGGAAATATTGCGACAATTCATTGGATGGAAATGTCTTCACCATCTTCAGTCCTCCATTATACATCTCTATGATCAAGGCAGAGATGACAGTGGATTGCTCAAGGAAAATGAAGGCAAACCTGTGAAGAATGCCCAGGGTCACCATTGCCCCCTCAAGTATGAATTTCGGAAGGAACCAGTAAGAGAGCCTGGAGATGTTAGACCATCTGAGCCCGATTGGGACCGGATGGATCGCCCATTGTGACCTGTAACCCCTCACCAAATAAAGAAGCCTTCCCAGGACAAGCTCGGCATCGTTCTTTTTAAAGGGAAACGGCCTCAGGAAACACTCGTGGAGGACGCTAAACATAGCATCGGCCTGAAGGGCAAGGACCATGCGCGCTCCTGTGCCCCTTGAAACCTCCCTTGCCAGCCTGTGAAACGGAACCTTGTGATAGGCGCCTGCCATATCCTGATCGAGAAAGAGGGAAAACGGCTCCTTCATGGTGAATTTCAAAGCAATTGTGAAATCGCGCCCCCTGATGACAACAAGATATAAATCGTTCAGAAGGCGCTGAAGCTCGGGATCCGGTAAGCCCTTTCCAATGTCCGATGGTTCATAGCGGATGATCCCTCTATCTCCGCCCACAAGCTCCTCAAGCCTGGCAAATGCCTTTGGTTTTGGCGAAAATGCGATCCACTTATTGGTGTAGATCCTCTTTACCGCCTTATATGCCGAATCAATGAACGCCTTCGGGCTTCCATCCCTCTGAAATTCCTCAAGGGCATCTTTGAGCGCTCCGAAGAACTGTATGTTGGCGATCTTCACCCAGTTCACATTGATGCCTCTCTCTTTGAGCATAAATTCATTCAGATAGTCCTTGAGCGGAGAAAGATCGCCGGATGTTATGATTTCAAGCGCTTTACCCGCCCATTTCCCTGCAGGATCCACATCATCCAGGGCGATATAGGCGTTCATCCTCGTCCTCTCCATGTAGGCCCTTAGAATCCTTAAGCCCGAAGAGTCAAGGATTATGGTGAAGAGGTTTGCCGGCTCAAAGATTATGAGAGGATTGAGGTCTCTCATGATGTAGAAAAAGGCGCGCACGTCCGCCCTGTAGGGTGTAAGGGGAATTGGCAAATCGGCGTCCCTGCCCTCAACTTTTTCCCCCCTGGACATCCTGTCCCAGCACTGACATATCCTTAGCCATGGGGCCTTTACATTCTCTCCTGACCAGCGGAGAAGCTCGTCGTCTGATGGCAGTTTAGGTTCTGTGGAGCGTGTGGAGGTTATGGCTTGAAGCTCAGGGGGCATGGCGGCGATGCATCACTTTTCCGTAGCTCTCCACCGTATATATGCTGCTGAAATCATCCGGGTTGACCCTGTCCACTGTCAAAGGATTGCGGCCCTGGATCCTGTCACCCTTGAGCGATTCATTTTCATAGATGTATTTCGGCTGATTGGATTCGGCGATCTCCTTCGCATATCTTGCGGCAAACACATTGTCCCATGTCCACCGCCTGGGGTTTTTCTCAAGCGGAACACCCTCGGCAAAAGTGTATTCCTCAGCCTCAACAATCTCTACCCCATTCGTAAGGCTTGCTACAGTGGCATAACCCGTTAGAAGCTTCCCATACCCCCTGAACCAGGCGAGCTGGACAGGACAGCATCCCGGGACATCCACATAACCCGGCCTTCTCGCCCACCAGGGCCCGATCTTCTTCCCCTTCTTCCTGTAATCATAATGCCAGGTTGAATATATGGCGCAGTCCCCGAACACAAGGACGAACCTGCTCTCAGAGGGTGGAGGGGGATTCTCGCCGCACAGGACATAGACCGGGCCGAACTCCCTGGCGTCCTTCGCTGCTGTAAAGCGGCTCACATCAATGAGGTAGCTCAGGATCATCTGGCATCCCCCGTAACACACATCCCCAACAAGCATTACCAGGCCCTGTGGGGCGTTTTCGTCCGGCCTCCATATTGCCCTGCGGAATTTTTTCCGGTGATTTTCTATCTTCTCGCCAACAACCTCTATTCCCGATATGTCGCCCATCCCTACCCCTCTCCTGTGGGCAATGCCGATGAGGGGAGATTCCCTCATGGAGTCGATCCCCATTAGCTCCTCGACAACCGCATCGCATGCAACAACATCCTCACCTGCAACCACGAGCTTCATCTCAACCACATCACCGAACGCAGGGCCCTGTCCTTCCATTGCATGAAACATGTCTGTAACGCAGAGATGAGGGGGGCAGGCATGTGTTATATCCACGAACTTCTCCCAGAGGCTTGTCCCTGCATGGGCCCTTCCCCTGTGGTGCCTTGCCTTGTCCTCATCAGGAAGGATCCCGTGGCTGTTCTTGAGCCCAAGGGTCGTCACACATGCGATATGGGTCTTGGCAACAGGCACTGTGATCCAGACATCTGCATCTGCCAGCGATTTTGGCACATGCATGTCTTTCAGACAGAAATTATCAAGCTGAACTTTATATACCCAGGGTTCTTCGTCGAAATAAACCACCTTGCAGCCGATGGACTCAAGGGCAGTATCATAGCCGGACAGCTCAAAGTGTTTCCTTGACGGCATTCCGCAGACCGGGTTCTCACCAACCATGATCTCCCTGGCCCCTGCCTCCTTGCAAAGCTGCGCAAGGCCCTTCAGCATATCTATATGGGTTACACCAGGGGTTCCCATGGCAGTCATCACATTTGGCTTAAGCAGGACATTCATTCCAGGCTTCACCCACTTACCAATGCCCCCCAGTGCCCTGAAGGCTTTGTAGAGGGCCTCTATCCTGTCCTCTCCGCACCCTATTGCAACGGTTGTCTTCTTCACGGGCCAACCGTCACTTTTCACCCTCAAGGATGCCCCTGGCCCTTGAGATGAGGTCCTTCAGCCTTTTCTTCTCGTCTTCCAGCCTCCTTTTCTCCGAATCAAGTTCATGTATCCGATCGTTCTGTTCGGCGATCCGATCCTCGGCCTTTTTCTCCTTTGTGGTCATGTCCTTGAGCCTTCTCTCTGCTGCTTCGAGTTTCTCGTGAAGGAGATCTGCACTTTTCACAGAAGACCTGAGCTTTTCCCTGACAGAACCCAGCTCCTCCTCTCTTTCGCTGAGCTTTGACTCAAGGGCGGTCTTTTCCTCAAGAAACTGGGCGACTTTCTCCTGAAGGGAATTATATTCCTCCTCGCTGATATGAAAGCCGATAAGATTCTCTACCTTTTTAAGCAGGTCCTCGTCGCTGAAGGGTTTAATGAGGTAATCCTCTGCCCTCACCTTGAGCTTTCGATGCTTGTCGAAATCCTCTTGAGTAGCCTTGGAAGACATGAGGATCAAAGGAATCGGTTTTAACTCCTTGTCTTCCTTGATCTCTTTGCAAATGAGATACCCGTTTGCCTCTCCGAGCTCAACTGACAGAAGGATCAAAGAGGGTTTTTCTTTGCCGATAAGCTCAACTGCCCCCTGCCCATCGCTTGAAACAATTGCCTGATACTTGTTCTGCTCCAGAGCCTTTGAAAGCATACTTGCAAGGGGCCCATCTACATCAATAATGAGTATTTTCTTCTTGGCCATGATAGTTAATGGTAATCTATTGACCCCTCATTGGCAATACCGGGGTCAGGTCTTTACTTTTAGCATTTTGAAGGGTAACTTTTCCCTTTAAAGCAGCCTTCCCTCGCTTTTCATCAGCCGAAAGATCTTCGTGCCACGAAAGGGTGTAAGGATCAAAAACTGGACGGCGTTTAGCCTGCGATCATGGCAGAACCTCTTGGTAGCGAGAAATACTGAGGACGGGAAGGCCTTCAGTATATTCAAGTTCAGGACCATGATTAATGCCGTGAGCAAGTTTGAGCCTGCCTTCAGGGACAAGGGAGACCTGAAGGTCGTTTAAGCAAAAAACGATTCTGCTCTGGCCAAAGGTATCGGCTTCGGGAATTACGGTTTGACTTGTACAAAGGTAATACTTATTATATTAGTAATACCATTAAGGAGGTAAGAAAATGTCAACAATAACAAAAAAGGGGCAGGTGACGATACCCAAACCGTTCAGGGAAAGCCTTCACATCAAGGAAGGTGACAGCCTTACCTTTGAGATAAAAAACGACATCCTGATCTTAAAAAAGAAAGAAAGAAAATCCATACTAAACCTCGGTGGAATAGCAAGGGATAGGAAGGTTGGGACCGGTAGCGAAAGAGAATATACAAAAAGGATTATTTCAAAAAGGATTGCCCATGAAGGATCGAAAAATGGATGAGCCT